>SKEM01000831.1_pt1 | contig 17297 bp, 14 predicted proteins | sample 4826731 | NCBI WGS metagenome assembly SKEM01 (sample SAMN11008809, study PRJNA524170) | human gut metagenome | biome: Human fecal sample; material: Feces; isolation source: fecal sample from pouch patient p37 | host: Homo sapiens | place: Israel: Tel-Aviv | collected 2015-07-27
GTCCGACGGCGCTCGCGGTGCCCGTGCCGGCTCAGTCCCTGTGGGGTCGCGCCGGCGGCGGCGTCAGATCCTCACTCGCCGAGCGCGGCGGCGACGACCTTCTTGGCCTCCTCCTGCACCTCGGCGAGGTGCTCGGCGCCCTTGAAGGACTCGGCGTAGATCTTGTAGACGTCCTCGGTGCCGGACGGGCGCGCCGCGAACCAGGCGTTCTGAGTCGTCACCTTGAGGCCGCCGATCGGCGCGTCGTTGCCCGGCGCACGGACGAGCTTGGCGGTGATGGGCTCGCCGGCCAGCTCGGTCGCGGTCACGTCCTCGGGGGAGAGGGCCGCGAGCTTCGCCTTCTGCGGCTTCGTGGCCGGGGCGTCGATGCGGGCGTAGGCCGAGGCGCCGAAGTGCTCCACCTGCTCCTCGTGCAGCTGCGACGGGGTCTTGCCGGTGACGGCGATGATCTCGGAGGCGAGCAGCGCCAGGATGATGCCGTCCTTGTCCGTGGTCCACACGGAGCCGTCCTTGCGGAGGAAGGATGCCCCCGCGGACTCCTCGCCGCCGAAGCCGACGGAGCCGTCGATGAGGCCCGGCACGAAGTGCTTGAAGCCGACGGGCACCTCGATGAGCTTCCGGCGCATGTCCGCGACGACGCGGTCGATGAGCGAGGAGGACACGAGGGTCTTGCCGACGGCGGCGGCCTCCGGCCAGCCGGGGCGGTGCGTGAAGAGGTACTCGATGGCGACGGCCAGGTAGTGGTTCGGGTTCATGAGGCCGTCCGGCGTCACGATGCCGTGGCGGTCGGAGTCGGCGTCGTTGCCCGTGGCGACGTCGTAGGGGGTGTTCCCGTCGGCGTCCGGGGTCATCGCGTTGCGGAGCGAGGCCATGGCGTTGGGGGAGGAGCAGTCCATGCGGATCTTGCCGTCCCAGTCCAGCGTCATGAAGTGCCAGGCGGGGTCCACCTCCGGGTTCACGACGGTGAGCTCGAGGCCGTAGCGCTCGCCGATCGCGGCCCAGTAGTCCACCGAGGCGCCGCCGAGCGGGTCCGCGCCGATGCGCACGCCCGCCTCGCGGATCGCGTCCATGTCGATGACGTTCTCGAGGTCCGCGACGTAGGTCTCGAGGTAGTCGTGCTTGATGACGTGGTTGCCGTCGAGCGCCTCCTGGATCGGGACGCGCTTGACGTCGCGCCAGCCGTCCGCGAGGAGCTCGTTGGCGCGGTCGGCGATCCAGGCCGTGGCGTCGGAGTCCGCGGGGCCGCCGTGCGGCGGGTTGTACTTGAAGCCGCCGTCGCGGGGCGGGTTGTGGGACGGGGTGACGACGATGCCGTCGGCCAGGCCCGGGCCCGTGGTCCGCACGCCCGCCGCGGTGCCGGCGCCGTTGGCCAGGAGGATCGAGGGGGAGACGGCCGGGGTGGGGGTGTAGGAGCCGCGCGCGTCCACCGCCGTGGTGACGCCCGCGCCGGCGAGCACCTCGATGGCGGTGCGCCACGCCGGCTCGGACAGGGCGTGGGTGTCGCGGCCGATGTAGAGGACGCCGTCGGTGCCCTGGCTGCGGCGGTACTCGACGATGGCCGCGGTGGTGGCGACGATGTGGGCCTCGTTGAAGGCGGTGTCCAGGGAGGAGCCGCGGTGGCCCGAGGTCCCGAAGACGACCTTCTGCTCGGGGACGGCCGGGTCCGGAACGAGCTCGTAGTAGGCGTTGACGACCTCGTCGACGTCGATGAGGTCTTCTGGCTGAGCAGGCTGTCCTGCGCGTGCGTGCATGGCCCCAGTGTGGCACGCGGCACTGACGGCCGGGTGGGACTCCAGTAAACGGACGGGATGGATGCGCTGCGCGGACAGCGGTGCGGGCGGCACGCCCTAAGGTGGCCCCGAGCACAGCACGGGGCGGGCGCCGCCCCGGCGACCCCGCACCGGAAGGACCCGCCATGACCGCCACCCGCATCGCCACCGAGAGCGCCCCCGCCGCCGTCGGCCCCTACTCGCAGGCCGTCGAGGCCGGCGGGACCGTCTACGTCTCCGGCCAGATCCCGCTGGTCCCCGCCACCGGGCAGATCGTGGAGGGCGGCATCGAGGCGCAGGCCGAGCAGTCGCTGAAGAACGTCGGTGCGATCCTCGAGGCCGCGGGCCTGGGCTACGGCGACGTCGTCAAGACGACCGTCCTGCTCGCCGACATCAACGACTTCGTCGCCGTCAACGAGGTCTACGCCCGCTTCTTCACCGGCGAGGTCCTCCCGGCGCGCGCCGCCTTCCAGGTCGCGGCCCTGCCCAAGGGCGCCGGCGTCGAGATCGAGGCCGTCGCCGTCCGCGCCTGACGTCGGCTGGCGCCGGCTCGTGTCCACGAGGGCGCCTCACAGCTGGTCCTGCCTCGGCCCGGCGACCATGGATCGGCGTGATCACGCCGATCTTGCAGCCGCACCGTCACCGGCGGGCGACTCTGAGGCGCCCTCGTGGACAGCTGGCCGCCCTCGCCGGGGTCGGGCGGGCCGGTACGCTGGCGCGCATGTCGAAGAAGAAGCGCCAGCAGCGCAAGGCGGCCTCAGGGGCCGCGACCTCCAGCGCCCCGAAGAAGAAGCCGATCCCCTTCGTGCCCCGTCCCTTCGAGGGTCTGGCCGCGGAGGAGGACCTCGTCGCGATGGCCCAGATCATCCCGGCGGCCACCGCCCGCGTGCGCCTCAACGAGCAGCACGGCGGCCAGGAGGTCCAGATCGTCACGCTCCTGCCCGAGCTCGCGCAGGGCATGAAGCGCGCCGACGGCGAGGTCCTCGTCGCGCTGCAGACGACGATGCACTCCGGTGACGCCAGCCGCGACGTCGCCGCCGCGCTCCTCTCCACCCTCGAGCTCGAGGACGGCAAGGGCCTCATGATGGAGGGCCTGCCCGAGCCCGGCGAGCGCCTCCAGGACGTCCTCGACGCCGACTTCGAGCCGCAGGTCAGCGTGCGCGAGTCCTTCGACTTCTGGCTCTCCGAGGACCAGAAGGACGACGCGAACGCCGTCAGGGCCATCGAGGACGCCAAGGACGAGATCGCCCCGACCGTCCCCGTCCCGGGCGTCGAGCACGCCTACTGGTGCCGCATGAACGGCAAGGAGTTCGTCCGCTGGGTGCGCGGCGAGGACGAGGACTCCTTCTTCAACGCCTTCGCGAAGGTCCACGCCGCCCGCGAGTCGGCGCTCGAGGAGGGCGCGGACTTCATCGGCGCCTTCCGCGCGCTGGGCCTCGCCATCCCCGTGTGGGAGCTCAACCGCGGCACCGAGGCCGAGGAGCTCACCAAGCCCCTGCAGGAGCTGGGCAAGCGCCTCGACGCCGCGCTCGCGGACGACGCCCCGCTGGACGCGGCCGCCCGCCGCGCGAAGGCTGGCATCATCTCGCGCCAGGTGAACCTCTGAGCGCTGCGCGCTGAGGGGCGCCCCGCCCCGCGGTGCCCGTCGTCGGAGTCCCGACGGCGGGCACCGTCGGGCCTGGTCGGGGCCGGTTTCCGCTGCCAGCGGCATCGGGCGGCTCAGCGGGCGGGCCGGGGCCGGCGGCCCTAGCGTGGGGAGCACGCCGCGCCGTCGTCGACCGATGACGGCCGCCGTTCACGAACGAAGGAGAGGCCCGTGAGCTCCCAGGACACCGACCGCGAGACCACTGACCAGCTGGTCTTCCAGAACCCCGTCACCCGCTACCCCGCCATCAGCCCCGAGCCGCAGGAGCAGCCGGTCCCGGGCCTCGACTCCGAGCTCGAGCCCCGCGCCGACCTCGGCGCCGAGTCCTACCGCGGCACCGGCCGCCTCCAGGGCCGCAAGGCGCTCATCACCGGCGGCGACTCCGGCATCGGTGGCGCCACCGCGATCGCCTTCGCCCGCGAGGGCGCCGACGTCGTCCTCAACTACCTGCCCGAGGAGCAGTCCGACGCCGAGGCCGTCCGCGACGCCGTCGCCGACACGGGCCGCAGGGTCGTCCTCATCCCGGGCGACCTGCACGACAAGACGTTCTGCGTCGACCTCGTGGAGCAGGCCGTCGAGGCTCTCAGCGGGCTCGACGTCCTCGTCAACAACGCCGGCCGCCAGGTCGCGCAGGAGGACGGGATCGAGGCGATCACGGACGAGCAGCTCGAGACCGTCTACGACGTCAACATCCTCGCGATGTTCCGCGTCACCCGGGCGGCCGTCAAGCACCTGCCGGCGGGCTCGGCGATCGTCAACTGCACGTCGATCCAGGCCTACGACCCCTCGGAGAGCCTCATCGACTACGCCTCGACGAAGGCGGCGATCAACAACTTCACCAAGGGGCTCGCCGCGCAGCTCGCTCCGGAGGGCATCCGCGTCAACGCGGTCGCGCCCGGCCCGATCTGGACGCCGCTGCAGGTCTCGGGCGGTCAGCCGCCCAAGAAGCACCCCACCTTCGGGCACAAGACGCCGCTGGGGCGCGCCGGTCAGCCGACCGAGCTGGCGACGGCCTTCGTGTTCCTCGCGTCGAGCGAGTCGAGCTACGTCGTGGGGGAGACTCTCAACGTCAACGGCGGTCTGGTGACGCCGTGAGCGCGGTGCGCTGAGCGGTGCGGGATCGGGCGGTGCTCCGAGCAGTGCCCGGAGCGGGAGCGGTGCCCGCCGTGTTCGGGGGTGTGCGAGTGGAGTCGACGCCGTCGGGCGGGACGCTTCTCGGCGCCACCTGAGGGGCGGAATCGGCGGACGGGTGCGCTGTCCGGTGGGAAGGATGCATGGGCTCGCAGCATGAGCCGGATCGTCAGTGCGCCTCCGAGGAGCGCTGGTACTGGGTGCGCCGGTCCCCTTGAGTGCCGAGCATCTCGACCAGTCCGGCTGTCATGAGACTCTGGAGCGCGTACCGGGTCTGGGACTCGGTCATCCCGGACAGCTCGTGCAGCTCACGGAAGGTGCGAGGCGCCTCGAGGAGTTCCCAGATGACGGGAGCGTTCCGCGAGGGGAACGTGGAGGGGGACGAGGCACGGGACGCGCCCTGGGGCCGGCGGCGCTCGTCGTGAGTCGCGGGCGTCCGCGCGGGAGGCTCGACGTCAGCGGGGCGCCACCGGAGGATCGCGGTGAACGCGACCCCGGTGTCCCGGAAGATGGGGTCGGGCAGGCCGGCTGCCTCCGCGGCCTCCCTGATCTCCTTGATGCCGCCGCCCTCGCCCTCGATGAGCCTGCTGCCGTCCTCGGTGCGGACGTCCTTGCAGATCTCGTAGAGCGTGGGGTTGACGGCGGCCTTGCCTCCCGGCTTCCCGAGCTGGTCGACGGCGATAGCGCGCAGACCTCCCGGGCTCGTGACGATGAGCTTGTCGTCCTTGATCCGGACCTCGATGCGCTTGGTGTCGGTGACGCCGTCGAGGTTGCGGTGGACGAGGGCGTTCGCGATGAGCTCGCGCACGGCGCGGCGGGGGAGTGCCGGGACGTCGCGTCCGTTCCCGTTCTCGTCGTAGCCCATGTGGGTCGGGGTGTTCCGGTCGACCCACTGCATGACGTCCTGGAGGAGGTCCGGGATCGGTCCGGTGAAGTGCGCGAGGTCGCGGGTTCGGGTGCCGGATCCGGCGGGAGCCTGGACGGCCGCTGTGACGCCGAGGGAGGGGCGCAGGCCCTGGGGGTAGGTGCCGAGGGCGTACAGGCCTGCGAGCGTCGCCTCTCCCGAGCGAGTGATGACGCCGGTGGTGGTGAGGACGGCCGTGGTGTCGACGGTGGCGAGCCGGCGAGAGCGGGAGCGGACGTGTTCGACGTAGGCCTTGACGAGGGCGTCGTCGAGCGATGCCAGTGACGTGTCTGGGACGGGGTTGAGGTCCGGTCGGGTGGGGTTGGTCTGCTGGAGCTTGAGCAGCTCGACCTGGGCCACCTCGAGGTCGCTCATGCGGTAGTCGCCGTCCGCCTGCCGCAGGTAGGCGGCTCCCCGGTACGTGGCGGGTCGCTGCTGCAGCGGGAGGCCGTTGACACGGACGAGGACGATGTCCTTGCCCTCGAGGTGGGCTGTGGCGAAGTCGCAGGTGATGCGCGGGGTGATCTCCTCGCGCGCCTGGTCGGCCACTCCCTGCTCGAGAGCGGCGATGTTGTCGAGGTCGACGGGGCGGAACGCGTCGTTCTCATCGAGGCCGAGGATGATGAGCCCGCCTCCGGGCATGTTGGCGAAGGCGCAGAGGGTCTCTCCCAGGGTGGGGCAGCCGCCGCGGGCCGCCTTCACCTCGATCGTGGTCGAGTCGCCTCCCCGATGACGCAGAGTGGCGAGGATGCTCGGGAGATCGATCTCTTCCAGAGTTGCACTCACAGTGTGACTTTATCAGCGTGTCTACAAGTGTGAGGAGAACTCTGCGATTCAAGCGGAGCACTCTGTGAGACGAGTGCGACTCTGGGAGGTCGGTGGGTCTGCTCGCCGACGTCGAGGCGTGCACCCGCGTTGTGGATCCGGCGGTGCCCGCCGTCCGGAGGATCTCGATCGGGTGGAGTCGTCCCAAACTTGCCAAATGAGAACCGTTCGCATCTATACTGGTGGGTGACGGGTCGGCCGGTCCGGCCCCCGCGGGGAGGCCCGCGGCCGTCACAGCGAAGGAGCGATCATGAACGAGCAGCAGCTCGAGCGGATGCGGAACGGGAAGGGTTTCATCGCGGCCCTCGACCAGTCGGGCGGCTCCACCCCCAAGGCGCTCGCGGCCTACGGCGTCGGCGAGGACCGGTACTCCAGCGAGTCCGAGATGTTCGACCTCGTGCACGCCATGCGCACCCGCGTCATCACCGACCCGGCCTTCACCAAGGACCGGATCCTCGGCGCCATCCTCTTCGAGCGGACCATGAACAGCCGCGTCGAGGGCCGGCCCACCGCCGAGTACCTGTGGGAGGAGAAGGGCGTCGTCCCCTTCCTCAAGATCGACAAGGGACTCGACGAGGAGCGCGACCACGCACGCCTCATGAAGCCCATCCCGGGCCTGGCCCTCACCCTGGAGGACGCCCGCGGCAAGGGGATCTTCGGGACGAAGGAGCGCTCCGTCATCCTCGACGCCGACCCCGCCGGCGTGCGCGCCGTCGTCGACCAGCAGTTCGAGCTCGCGTGGAAGGTGGTGGCCGCGGGCCTCGTGCCGATCATCGAGCCCGAGGTCGACATCCACGCGCCGCACAAGGAGGAGGCGGAGCGGCTGCTCCTGGAGGAGATCACCCGCCACCTGCACGCCCTGCCCGAGGGCTTCGACGTCATGCTCAAGCTGACGATCCCGAGTGTCGACGGCTTCTACTCCGAGCTCATGGAGAACCCGCACGTGGTGCGGATCGTCGCCCTGTCCGGCGGCTACGAGCGCGACGACGCCAACGCGCGCCTCGCCCGCAACCCCGGGCTCATCGCCAGCTTCTCGCGCGCCCTGCTCGAGGGGCTCACCGACCAGCAGAGCGACGAGGAGTTCCACGCGACGCTCGACGCCTCGATCGAGGAGATCTACCGGGCCAGCATCGTCTGACCGGCAGACCGTAAGACCCCCGGGTGGCACGCCGGGTCAGTGGTGCAGCGCCGCACGAACGGCCGCCGTCGGATCGGGAGCTCCGACGGCGGCCGGTGTGCGTTCGGCCGGGCAAGGAATGGTGTGTCGGCTCGACACTGAAAAGAGGGTACGAGGTGGCTCGCGGGAACCCATGTACTATCTAGTCGCCAGTTCATCTGCCTGCGCGGTGGGATAGGAGTCAGTTCATGGCGTCAAGTGACGACAGCGTAGAATTCACGTTCACGTGGATGGCACTGAAACTCTTGGGTAGCGGGTTATATTCGAATCCGTGGAACGCACTTTCGGAACTTGTTGCCAATGGGCTCGACGCACAGGCTAGTCATGTCTATGTGTCAGTTGATATTAGAAACATTTCGTCAGCGGTCGTCGAAGTAATTGATAACGGGACTGGAATGAGTCTGGAGCAAATATATAAATACGTCGAGGTAGGCAGAGACCGTCGGAGAGAGGCGTCCCAGAGTGAACGCGACTCGGCGCCGGAGCCCAAGGGGCGTAAGGGGATCGGCAAGTTAGCTGCGCTGTATCTCAGTGACAACTTCTATCTCACCACGAGAACAACCATGGGTGAGAGTGCTTGGAATTTCGATGCCGAGTTTGCGAAGAAACACCCCAATGACCGGCCATCATTGCGGCCCGCCCAGAAGTTGCCGAGCACGCCGAGTGAGGATGTCTGGAAAAAATGCCCCACTGGAACAAGGCTCATCATGACCTCAGTAAACCTGGAAGGTTATGGTGAAGAAGCGTTCAAGGCGTTCGGGCGAAACCTTGCGAACCAGTTCGTCTTCGATGATGATGGCCAGCAGCGAATCCAACTCAGGATAATTAGAAATGATCGCGATCTGAAAGAACCCTTTTTGCCTGCGGTAAAAGAAATCGCCTTCGGCAATTTTTCATCTATTCGAGTGTTGCCTGGCGGTCAAGGGCAATTACCAGAGGAAGTCCTTAGGGGTGACCAAGCCGTTGCTGTCCCCGCACCGTCTCTCGAAGGCCAGACTTTCGTCGTCAAGCAACGGGTGATCGAGATTCGTCAGCCAGAGTTAGATCCTGAGATTGTGCGCTCCGTAGGTCCCGCTTTGGATGTCGACTCGCGCACCTATGGGGGCGTTCCGTACGTTCTCAGTGGTTGGATAGGTGTGCATTCGACCATCTCAAAACGCGATGCCCATCGAAATGATTCGAGATTCGCCAAGAATCGTTATTATAATCCTTCGCAAATCAGGCTATATGTTCGCGGAAAACTGGCGAGTGACCGGCTACTTCACCAGCTTGGACTTACGGCTACCTATCTGAATTATATAGAGGGTGAGATCAGGTTCGATATTCTCGACGCGGATAAGCTTCCGGACATTTCTACCGCCAATCGTCAAGATTTCGATGAAACAGACGGACGCATTACGATGCTGAAGGCGCTGGTGCGGCCCATCGTTCGAGAACTGATTAATGATCGTGACGATGTAGCTCGCAAGATTAGCGAGCAGCGGGCGAATGTCCTCAAGCGTGGGAAGGCGGAATTTGCTGCTCAGTTACACGCTGATCTCGAGAAGGTAGAAACGCTGAGCGTGGATACGCGCAATGACCTTGAAACGGTAATTGTAAATCGCATTCAGGGTGATGTAGAAGCTAAGACCAAGTATCGTGTCTTCATCTCTCACCAGCGCAATGATGCTGTAATTGCGACTATAATCGACGAATTGCTCCAGCTTCATGGCGCCCATCCCAGTGAGATTTTTTATACGTCGCGCCGCGGTGCTCCTGAAGCTGCGTATTCGCTCGATGCTCTCGGACGGATTGTTCACGATAATATCGTGGATAATAATACCTTGCCGTTTTACCTGACGAGTGATCACTTCCTCAATAGTCAGTACACATTGTTCGAGGCTGGTGCGGGATGGGCAACGCGTCCAGCATCCGAATATCTCCGACTGGCTATTGATTACAAATCGATTCCCGATTGGATGAACAGCAAGAGTCTCGTCATTGCAGTGGCTTCGAACTGGTGCGATAGTGGCGAGTTAACGCCAGAATTGCATGACTATCTCGTTCGGGGGGTGTTGAATCCAATGGTCGATCACTTGAACCGAGGTCGGCGGGCGAATGGTGAGGAATTGGTACAGTCGTTTGAGTTCAAGGGTCGTCCAAGTGACCTGACATTGCGAGAATTGGGGCAATCCTACTCGGACTACTTTGACGCGGATGTCCTGCGGGTGTGGTCTGTCTATGCGACGGAGGTTGGAGCGTACATGGATGCGTACCGTTCGGACAATAATTGAGCAGGTTAGGGAGTGTAAATAACTTAGGGTCTCTTTTGTCGTGGGTAGTTCAATTCTAGCAGTGGAAGTAGTGAATTATGGGCTAGCCAGCTCACGACCGGCACGCAAACGGCATCACCAAAGGCCGAATATATGTGGTGTGGGATGAAGGCGTCGGTCGCGAAGTTTGGCAGTCCCATAAGGTTGGCGTACTCCTGAGGGGTCATCCAACGAATGGCGAGGGTGTTTTTTCCCGCCTTGACGATGGCTTGCTTCGATGAGCCTCCCCTACTCGTGCGCAGGCACCCGGAAATTTCGTCTGGTCTGATCTCCCATCGGGGAATTCCGTTTCGCATACGACGATACGCCGTGCGGTAGGAGAGCGTCGGCGAGGTGGTCATTTCTTGCAGCCGGGAAGTCTGGTGAGCGGAAAGGGATGAGACGAATCGATGAGTTTCCTCGTCGCTCCACCATGAGGAGCCGGCATGAGCGTCTGGGGAGAGAAATGACTTGAGTCCGGTTGCTTTGTTCTCGGGTGGAATTGGTAGAGCCTGGCGATGCGTTTTGAGGGTCGGATCGTCGAAGAGGGCGGACAGCAGATTTGGGCGAAGCGGGTTTGGTGTGTCGGTGGAGTCCGGTGTCGTCGTGCTTCCGATTAGAAAGACACGATTCCTTGACTGCGGAAGAAAGCGGCGAGCGTCGAGGGTGAGAATGTCGACTGAGTAGCCGCTTTCGTTTAGTGCCGAGATGGCGATCCTGATGTCTTCTTGTGCCCGCCCAGTGGCGAGGCCGGAAACGTTCTCGATGGCGACGACCTTTGGGCGGTCGGTGCCGAGGCAGTCAAGGGCGTGAATAAAGTGCCAAAATGCGGAACTCTTGGTGCCAAGTAGTATTCCGGAGCGGAGTCCGGCTACCGACAGGTCCTGGCATGGAAAAGATGCCCAAGCTAGTTCGGTGTTGTGGGGAAGGTCTTCGGTAGTTAAAGTAGCGAGGTCGGCCGTGACGTGGGTATGCTCCTCGGTCTCGGGAAAGATGTGGCGGTAAATGACTGCCTTGCGCGAGGAAATGTCGTTAGACCATATGGTCGAGATGCCGGCGGTCTGTAGGCCGGCTCGCGCGAGGCCGATCCCAGCGAAGTATTCTGATGCCCGATAGTGGCGCGGATTAGCTTTGGGGCTCGGCGGTGTTGGTGCGATGTGGGTCATGGAGTGTCGTTGCTTGATTGAGGGAGAGCGTGTGTGAGGGTGGTAGGAATTGCGATATCGGGCGAGATTGGGGATAAGCGTGCCGCTGTAAGGATGCGCTTTCCGGAGGCGGTGCGCTCGAGTACGTCGCTGTCACGCTCGCAATGTCGTTTTAGGACATTCCAGACAGCACCGATGTTGACGCCGTTGCCGAGCTGCTTGTATGTCTTGGCGTCCGGCTGTCCCTCAAACGAGAAGGTGTCCGGGAAACCCTGCATGCGGGCCGCCTCCCTCGGCGTCAGCCGGCGGCGACGTGGCCCGATGATTGAGGTCTGGGTGATCGCGACGAGCGCTGGGATGTACGTCGCGGGCTTCGCGCGCAGACCCGAGGGGCGGAAGTGCATGAGGCAGTCCCACAGGGAGGCGGAGTCCTGAGCCTGCCACTCGAGCTTCTGTCGTGAGGCCGGGAACGTGAGGACTCCGGAGGTGCGCATCCAGGGGCTGCACCACTCCTCATTCTGTGTGTACAGGTGGGCGTTCTTCCGCAGGAAATTCATCTTCCAGGCGGGTGTGTCGTCCAGTGCGCCCGAGTCGATCTGGGCCTCGAGGTCTTCCGTCGTCTGCCAGGCCGATACCCAGATCGGGAATCCGGGGAGTTTCACGCCGGGGTTGTGCTGGCGATACAACTGCACCCACTCGTCCCAGGTGTTGATCCACCGCTGCTCTGCGGGGGTGAGGTCGTACCCCGTGGGGTCGTCGTCGAGGTAGTCCTCGATTGTCCACTCGGTACGGTTCCCGCCGTAGAACTCCCGTGCTCGTGTGACAGGCTGCGGGGCGTCGCTGCCGACACCGTTCGGGTCGTAGGTCGCGGTGATGAACACACGCTCGCGAACCTGTGGCCGGCCTCCTTGCTCAGGACCCAACTGGTGAGGCGAAAGGATCGCGGGCTGGTCGGCGACTCGGTATCCCTCCTCCCGGAGGGTACGTACGATGACTTCCCACTCGTGCTTGTGCCTGGGGCCTGCCAGGTTCCGAACGTTCTCGAGCAGCAGCACCGTGGGGTGGTGCTTCTTCACGACCTGGAGGATGTTGAAGTACAGCGTTCCGCGGGTCTCCTCCATGCCCCGCTGTGCCCCCGACTTGGAGAACGGTTGACACGGGAAGCCGGCCGCGAGCACGTCGTGCGGCGGGATGCGGTCGGTGACCCCGGCCTCGCCAGCGTCGACTGTGACGTCACCCAGTGGGTTGATCCCCCAGTTCTGCTCATAGATGCGCGAGGCGGGTTTGTCGATCTCGACGGCGTAGACGCAATCTCCGCCCATGCCGGAGAGCGCCGCATGGAAACCGCCGATGCCGGCGAACAGGTCCGAGTACGTGAACTGGCCGGTGGTGTCGATGGGGCGAGTCTCGCGCTCCGAGTGGGGGCCATCCGTCATGGTGGACAGCTTAGGACAGGTGTTCGATCAGGTCCAGCTTTCTAGCGCGATTTCGCCGTGAGCTTGGTCGCGCGTTGCCCCGAGGGGAAGGCTGGTGAATCGCGTAGTGCGGGATCGTGAAACCTCCACGACGCCGCGGCGGAGGTGGTTGGATGGCGCCATGGCATCCAGCGGATCCCCTGAGTTCGACAGTCTGCGCACGACCCTGATGGCTGACAGCGAACTTCTGCGCGAGCTCGAGTCAGCACTGCTCCGAAACGTCCATCGAGTCAACCCCACGGATCGAGCTAATCGGTTCGGCTCGGGCGGTGCTGTCGAGTGGATCCTCGCAGCGGCCGCATACACAGCTGGTGTGATCGCTGTGCCGGCGGGACATAACGCGAACGGCTTTGATCTCCAGTCACTCCGCGAGCAAGCCCGAGGGCTGTGGAGCGTCAAGAACCAGACTAAGCGCGGAGAGTGGCGTCTCACCAATGGTCTTGGTGGCTCAGGCCGTGGGTTCACGGAGCCGACCGTGTTCGTCTCGCCGTCGCTGCCCGGGATCACGCTCGTGCACCCTAACGTGCACCTCGACGTCGTTGCGCAGGTGAAGCAGAAGAGTGATGCCGTCGTGCTCTCTCCTCGAGCGGTGGAGGAGCATGCCAAGGCACACCCGGAGTGCGTCATTCCCTGCTCGATGCCCACGAATCCCGGGACGGGCACCGAGGACCCCTGGATGGACTACGTCGAGAATCTGCTGGCGCCCGAGTCGTTCCCCAAGCTTGCGCGGCTCTTCGTTGACGCTAAGCCCGTTGCGTCCAACATCGCAGGAACTATCGCCGATCTTGCGAACCTTCGCGCAAGTGGGGAGATCACGCCGGAGCAGTTTGACAAGGCATTGGCGCAGATCCTCGCATGACGAAGCCCGCGTGCCCGGTTGTCTCTCCGGGCCCGCGGGCCTTCGTCGTCGAGGCGACTCGCTGCGGGGCTCCCAAACCCGGCAGGTGCCTGCCTCCTTCGCCAGAGCGAGGAACCCGGGCTCCCTAGGACCCGTGCCCTCTCGGTCCGGACAGGTCATCGGGTTCCCCAACCCTCGCTGCCCGTTCCGTCCGGCGGCAGGAACTAGATAACCCGCCGCCCCTGGGAGGTCACCCGGGCCGAACCTGTGAGGCTCCTCGGAACGCTGACGCCGCCGTCGGACTCCCTGCCGACCTTCGTCCCACCGCATGTCCCAGCCCACGCCGTCGGCCCCTTACCCGCCGAACCGACCGCCCCGTAAAATCAGCGTCGCCGCACTGACGCCACCGCCGTCGTCGGCCGACCGCACCCCGCACCCGTCCCTCACAGGAACCATGCCCACCACGCTCACCCAGGGCTCCCCCTGGCGCGCCATCCTCGCCTTCTCCATCCCCCTGGTCCTGGGCAACATGGTCCAGCAGGTCTACCAGCTCGCCGACACGGTCGTCGTCGGCCGCTTCGTCGGTGTCCTCCCGCTCGCCGCCGTCGGCGCCACCGGCGTCCTCCTCTGGCTCATCACCGGCTTCTCCTGGGGCATGACCGCCGGCCTCGCCATCCCCATCGCCCAGGCCTACGGCGCCAAGGACGAGGCCGCCGTCCGACGCTCCGTCGGCGTCGGCGCCTGGATCTCCCTCGGCCTCACCGTCATCCTCACCCTCATCGGCACGGTGCTCATCCGCCCCCTCCTCACGCTCCTGCGCACCCCGGCCGAGCTCATGGACGACGCCGCCACCTTCGGCTTCATCAGCTTCCTGTTCATGGTCGCCGTCATCGCCTTCAACTACCTCTTCGCGATCCTCCGCGCCGTCGGCGACTCCCGCACCCCGCTCTACTTCCTCGCCGTCTCCGCCGCCCTCAACATCGTCCTCGACCTCGCCCTCATCGGCGCACTCCACATGGGCGTCGCCGGCGCCGGCTTCGCCACCGCCACCGCCCAGACCGTCTCCGCCCTCCTGTGCCTGTGCTGGATCAGCAAGCGCTTCCCGATCTTCCACCTCACCCGCGACGACTGGCGCGTCAGCCGCGAGCAGCTGCGCCACCACCTCGGACTCGGCGTCCCCCTCGGCTTCCAGGCCTCCATCACCGCCCTCGGCGGCGTCGCCGTCCAGATCCGGCTCAACACCCTCGGCTCCGAGTCCGTTGCCGCCTTCACCACCGCCTCCCGCGTCGACGGCCTCGCCGTCACCTTCCTCATCGGCATGGAGGTGGCCGTCTCCACCTACGTCGCCCAGAACTGGGGTGCCCGGAACCTCGAGCGCGTCCGCACCGGCGTCAGCCAGGCCTTCCGCATGGTCATCGCCGAGGCCGTCGTCCTCGGCGTCCTCGGCGTCCTCCTCGTCCTGCTCAGCCGACCCCTCGTCCACCTCTTCATCGGCGACGCCGACCCCGAGGTCGTCGACTTCTCCGCCCACGCCGTCGAGCTGTGGGCGCTGACCTACTGGATCCTCGGGATCCTCTTCGTCGCCCGCGGCGCCCTCCAGGGGCTCGGCCGCATGCGCGCCCCCTTCTGGTCCGGCGCGGTCGAGCTCGTCCTGCGGGTCCTCGCCGCCGTCTGGCTCGGCGGGATCATCGGCTTCATGGGCGGCGCCGCCGCCTCCCCGCTCGCCTGGGCCGGCGCCGGCGCCCTCCTGCTGCCCTCCTACCTGCGGGTGCGGTCCCGGCTCCTCGACGACGACGCCCTCGCCGCAGCGCAGTCCCGGCCGCTTCCCGTGGTGCTGCGCCGGCCGCGGCTGCCCGGGCGCGGGCGTGCGCGCCGCGGTGGGCGTGCGGGGCGCGGCCAGAGGGCTCGGAGACTCGACGGCTGAGGCGCGGGGTCTGGCCGGGCTGCTGGGCGTCGGCAGCGTGGTCGGTTCTCGCACTTTCTGAACCACCTCAGGCGCTCGCCCCGGCGGTGATCCGCGGAATTCTGCGGAACCTGTCGCGGCTGCGGCGCAGAAAGACCTCTGAAAGTGCGAGAACCGACCATCCCTGGGCGGCGGGAGGTCCCGGCGGCCCGCTGACCGAGGCAGCCGCTCGGTCGCGGGCGGCCGACCTCAGCGCGCGGTCGGGTAGTCCGTGTAGCCGTGGGCGCCGCCGGGCGGATCCCGGAGGAGCGGGCGAATCGCGCGGCGGCGATGTGCGTCGCGCCGATGGTCGCCAGCAGTGGCTTGAGGCCGGTCGCCAGCGCCAGGACGTGCGCCGCCGACCCGCCCTGGAGCAGCGGCAGCACGGGCGTGCCGATGAGCGTGTCCATGGGCAGCAGGTCGACGAAGACCTTGAGCAGCCCCGAGTAGGAGGCCTTGAAGGTCGGCGAGGCGACCACGACGGCCTCCGTCGAGGTCACCGCCTCGAGGGCCTCGGCGATCGCCGGGTCGCTCGCCCGGGCGCGCAGCAGAGGCTCGGCGGACAGGTCGCGCAGGGTGATCGTGCGCGTCGTGTGCCCGGCGGCCTCGAGCTGCTCGGCCACGCACGCGGCCAGGACGTCGGTGCGCGACGGCGCGGTGGGGCTGGCGGACAGGATGACGACGTGACTCACGGGTGCTCCTCGGTGGACGATCCGTTCGCGTCGACGCTAGGGCTTGACGTTGGCGTCAAGGTCAAGAGGGTTGCCGGTGTGAGGTGGGCCGTCGGAGCCGCCGGGGCCGACGACGTGTCCATTTCTCGCGGCTTTGAGACGGAGGCTGGTGGGCGCGCTGGTGCGGATCCGCGGAGTCCTGCGGATCCGCGTCCGGTAGGGGCGCGGACCGAGGGTCAATCCAGCGAGTTCTGGACAGTTCGCGCTGTCTGAGTCCCCCGAACGAAGGACGAGGCCCTCGGGCCGGGTTGTCCCACCCGGCCCGAGGGCCTTCGTCGATGAGGTCGGCGCGCTTCCGGGCTCCCAGACCAGGAAGAGCACCTGCCTCCTTCGCCGGAGCGGGACCAGCGGGCTCCCTAAGACCCGTGCTCCCTCGGACCGGGCCGGTCATCGGGTTCCCCAACCCTCGCGGTCCGTCCGTCCAGCGGCAGGACCCAGGTAACTCGCCGTCTCTGGGAGGACGCCCCCGACGAGCCTGTGGGGACCATAAGAGTGCGGGGGTGAAGTCGCCTCTGCGAGCATGAACCCATGAGCACCACGCCCGATGACGCGCCCCGCCCCGCCTCCGCAGCCGAGCCCCGGACCGTCGACTTCCAGTTCGACGACGCCGAGACCCGCCGCCGCCTCGACTCCGGCGAGCTCTACGTCGACTTCGGTCCCGGCCTGGAGGACCTCGACGCCAGCGTACCTGCGGCAAGGTCCTCGCCGAGCGCTTCAACGCCACCTCCGCCGCCGACGCCGACGGCCGCACCGCGATCGCCCGCGAGCTCTTCGCCTCATTCGGCGACTCCTGGCTCGAGGCCCTGATCTACCTCGCCTACCAGGGCCACACCTCCATCGGCGACGAGTGCTGGTTCAACACCGGCACCACGATCATCGACGACGCGACCGTGACGATCGGCGACCGCGTCCTCCTCGGCCCGCACGTCACCCTCACGACCGCCGGCCACCCGCTCGACGCCGCGGTGCGCCGCACCGGGGCCCAGTACTCCGCGCCCATCACGATCGGCGACGACTGCTGGCTCGGCGACAACGTCACCGTCCTGCCGGGCGTGACGATCGGGGAGGGGAGCGTCATCGCCTCCGGGGCGCTGGTCAACCGCGACGTCCCGCCGCGAAGCCTCGTCGCCGGCGTGCCCGGGAGGATTCTGCGTGAGATCACCGAGGACGAGCGCGAGCGTGACCTGCGCGGCTTCCCCGGCTCCGGCCCCATGAAGCGGGCCTGAGCCGCTCGGCGCCACCCGGCCCGGCAGGGCGCCCCCGGGATCAGCGTCCGTCGAGCGCGGACCTTTCACTCCGACCGGGTGCCCCTGTAGGCCGACCTCAGCGCGGAACGTCCGCGCTCGCGGTCAGTCGGCGCGGCGGATCGCACAGCGGGCCGCCGCCCGTGGTCGTCGCCCGCTGCGGGACACTGGCCCCAGAAC
>SKEM01000833.1_pt1 | contig 17276 bp, 13 predicted proteins | sample 4826731 | NCBI WGS metagenome assembly SKEM01 (sample SAMN11008809, study PRJNA524170) | human gut metagenome | biome: Human fecal sample; material: Feces; isolation source: fecal sample from pouch patient p37 | host: Homo sapiens | place: Israel: Tel-Aviv | collected 2015-07-27
CCCACCCCCCCCTCCCCGAGGGCTCCCGCACCCCCACCGCCGTGGACGCCGTCGCCGAGGACCACGTCGACCGCCTCGCCACCCTCTCCCCCGAGTTCGCCGTCGCCACCGGGCTGCCCGGCCACCGCGGCGCGCTCGACGACTACTCCCCCGCCGGCCTCGCCGCCCGCGACGACCTCGCCCGCCGCACCCTGAGCGCCCTCGACGGCGTCACCCCGACCGACGACGTCGACGCCGTCACCGTGGCCGCGATGCGCGAGCGCCTCGGCATCGACCTCGAGGACTCCGAGGCCGGCGACGACCTCAGCTACCTCAACGTCCTCACCTCCCCCGTCCAGACGATCCGCGACGGCTTCGACAACCTGCCCACCGCCACCACCGGCGACTGGGAGGACTTCGCCTCCTGCCTGCGCGACGTGCCGCGCGCGCTCACCGGCTACGCCGAGTCGCTGCGCCTGGCCGCCTCCCGCGGCGACGTCGCCGCCGCCCGCCAGGTGCGCGCCGTCATCGGCCAGGCCCGCGACCAGGCCGGGGAGTCCACCTCCTCCTTCACGAACCTCCTGCACACCGCCGCCACCGCCGACGGCGAGCCCCTGCCCACCGCGCTCACCGACGAGCTCGCCGAGGCGGCGGCCGTCGCCCGCGCCGGCTACGCGGAGGTCGCCGAGGTGCTCGAGCGGGAGATCCTGCCGCTCGCCGGGGAGGCCGACGGCGTGGGCCGCGAGCGCTACGAGCGCGCCAGCCGCCGCTTCCTGGGGGCCGTCGTCGACCTCGACGAGACCTACGAGTGGGGCCGCGAGCGCCTCGCCGCCATCGACGCCGAGCAGCGCGGCATCGCCGAGCGGCTCTACGGTCCCGGGGTGAGCGTGCGCGAGGCCCTCGACCGCCTCGACGCCGACCCGGCCCGGCAGCTCCACGGCACCGACGCCCTCCAGGCCTGGATGCAGGAGGCCGCCGACGGCGCCATGGCCGCGCTGGACGGCACGCACTTCGACATCCCGGAGCCGGTGCGCACCATCGAGTGCCGCATCGCCCCGAGCCAGACCGGCGGGATCTACTACACGGGCCCGTCCGACGACTTCTCGCGACCCGGCCGCATGTGGTGGTCCGTGCCCGCGGGGACGACGGACTTCGCGACCTGGCAGGAGAAGACGACCGTCTTCCACGAGGGCGTGCCCGGACACCACCTCCAGCTCGGCATCCAGACCTACCTGCGCGACCGGCTCAACTCCTGGCGGCGCCTGGCCTGCTGGGTGAGCGGCCACGGCGAGGGCTGGGCCCTGTACGCCGAGCAGCTCATGGCGGACCTCGGCTTCCAGGACGAGGACGGGGACCGCATGGGCGTCCTCGACTCGCAGCGGCTGAGGGCAGCGCGCGTCGTCCTCGACATCGGCGTGCACCTGGGCAAGGAGCGTCCGGCCGAGCTGGCGTCCCTGCCAGGCGTCGGCGAGGGCGCGTGGGACCACGACTCCGCGTGGGCCTTCCTGCGGCACAACGTGGCGATGAGCGAGGGCTTCCTGCGCTTCGAGCTGGACCGCTACCTCGGCTGGCCGGGGCAGGCGCCGTCCTACGCCGTCGGGCAGCGCCTGTGGGAGCAGACGCGGGACGCGTGCCTGGCGCGCGGGGAGTCCCTCAAGAGCTTCCACACGCGGGCCCTGTCGCTGGGCAGCGTGGGCCTGGACGTCATGCGCGACGCGCTCGTGCCGGCGCAGGGCTGACGCGGGGCGGGGTGCGACGGGACGCAGACGCCCGAGCATCTGCCGCAACCCGAGCCGAACCGGCGCTTTTGGCCCCGACCTGCGGAGAAGACCCGCAGATCGGGGCCAAGAGCGCCGGTTTTGCGTATGCCACCGGGCGGGGCGGCCCCGGCCGCAGATCCTGGGACCGCGTCAGTTGTCCCAGAAGCGGGCGACGTCGACGGCGCCGCCGCTCGCCTCGAAGTCGGCGCGGACGGCCTCGCGCAGCGCGGGGTCCACGAGCCAGTCCAGGGCGACGGCGGCGAGCCCGTAGGCGCCGTCGACGGCCGCGGCGTCCCCCGTCCCGGAGCCGGCGGCCGCCGTCATCTCGCGGGTGTGGAGGGCGACGGCGGGCCCGGAGGTGACGCCGATGAGCGGGTGGATGCCGGGCACGCGCTGGGAGACGTTGCCGAAGTCCGTCCCCGCGGCGACCGTCTCGGACAGGACGCCGAAGGGCAGCGGGTCGCGGCCGCGCTCGCGCTGGGAACGGGTCCAGGCGGCCGACAGGGGGCCATTGGGGCGCACCGGCATCTCGCTGGAGTAGTCGGGCGTGAGGATCTCCAGGCCCGTGCCGGTCATGAGGGCGGCGCCGCGCAGGACGTCCTCGACCCGACCCACGAGGTCCTTAAGGGTCTCGAGGTGCTTGGAGCGCACGAAGAGGGACAGCTCGGTGCGCTCCGGGATGATGTTGGGGACCTGGCCTCCGTCGACGACGATCGCGTGGACGCGGTCCATCGGGAGGATCTGCTGGCGCAGCAGGCCGATGCCGGTGAGGGCGAGGGTGGCGGCGTCGAGCGCGTTGCGGCCCATGAAGGGCTGGGAGGAGGCGTGGGAGGGGACGCCGGTGAAGACGGCGCGCATCCGGCGCACCCCGAGCCAGGTCTGGTGGACGACGTCACGGGCGTAGGAGTGGGTCTGGATGGCGGCGTCGACGCCGTCGAGCATGCCGGCCAGGGCAAGGCGCTCCTTAGCGGTGTCGGACTCCTCGGCGGGGGTGGTCTGGAGGATGACGCGGCCGGGCAGGGTGCCGGGGGCGGCCGCCTCGAGCTCGGCGAGGGCGAGGAAGGCGCCCACGGAGTTAGCGCACATGACGTTGTGACCGCAGCCGTGACCGATGCCGGGCAGCGCGTCGTACTCGCACAGGATCGCGATCGTCGGGGCACCGGCGTCGGCGGAGCCGATCTGCGCGCGCAGCGCGGTCTCCATGCCGTAGACGCGCTGCTCGAAGGCGACGCCGTGGCGCTCGAGGAGGGAGGCGACGGCGGCGACGGCGTGGTGCTCGGTGTAGCCGACCTCGGGGTGTTCGTGGACGTCGTGGGAGAGCTCGAGGATCTCCTCGCGCAGGGTCTCAACGGCGGCGCCGAGGCGCTCGCGCAGCGTCGGGTCGGCGCCCTGGCCCTCGCCGAGGGCGGGCGCCGGCGCGGCGGTCGCACGGCGCTCCTCGGTCTCCTCGGCCATGAGGCGCTGGACGGCGCGCGACGGCGTCGTCGGCACGGAGAGGTCGCGGATCTGAGTCATGCGGGCATTCTCTCTGACGGTCGCTATCCCACGAGCGATTGTTCCTTCGTCCGCAGACGGTGGAACAGGGTTGACCTCCCAGCGTCGCAAGCGCGACTCACTCAGTCAGAGGCATCGGCCGAAGCCCAGATCGGGCTCCGAGCGTCGGCCCCGTCTGTGCCGATAGCTAGGACACACCCGCCTACGCTGGGTGGTGCACGTCTCCCGCCCCGGAATCGACGCGATCGCAGGCGGCTCATCCCGGCTCACGCGGGGTGCACGTAGCGGCCGGCGACCTGGACGGTCTCGACGGCGGGATCATCCCCGCTCACGCGGGGTGCACTGGGGTCGTAGGAGGCCATGATGGGTTCGTCCGGGATCATCCCCGCTCACGCGGGGTGCACCTCTTCGTGGCCTCGCACTGGACGCACCGGGGCGGATCATCCCCGCTCACGCGGGGTGCACGCACAGGCAGACGAGCACGGCGACATCCCGCGGGGATCATCCCCGCTCACGCGGGGTGCACGACCTCGCCCGTGAGAATGGCGCGACCGGCAGGGGATCATCCCCGCTCACGCGGGGTGCACTTGCCCTCACCCGGTTGCGTCGGGTGGGGGCGCGGATCATCCCCGCTCACGCGGGGTGCACTCGACGGGCACGGGAGCCGTGTACTCCTCGATGGGATCATCCCCGCTCACGCGGGGTGCACGCCTGGTCGGGCCTCGTGGTCTGGAACATGAGCGGATCATCCCCGCTCACGCGGGGTGCACCGGCATCGGCGGAGCCGTCGCCTTCGTCGGCGCGGATCATCCCCGCTCACGCGGGGTGCACCAGGTTGCCGGCCACTACCACGACCTGCGAACCGGATCATCCCCGCTCACGCGGGGTGCACGCGAGGCGGCCGGACTCGCACAGGGCGGCGACCGGATCATCCCCGCTCACGCGGGGTGCACACGCGGCCCGGCTCCAAGCCACAGGGCCAAGCCGGATCATCCCCGCTCACGCGGGGTGCACTAGGCGTGGCTGATGACGCCGGTCGCGAGGGGGGGATCATCCCCGCTCACGCGGGGTGCACTCGTCCCCGCGATGCTCTCCTCGGGGATCCTCGTGGATCATCCCCGCTCACGCGGGGTGCACTCGGCAGCCGCACCAGTGGCAGCTGGGGAACGCCGGATCATCCCCGCTCACGCGGGGTGCACGCCTACCTCGACGACACGCTACCGACCGACGCCGGATCATCCCCGCTCACGCGGGGTGCACAGGTTCGGTATGGTTCGCAGCACGCTTGAGGACGGATCATCCCCGCTCACGCGGGGTGCACGAACTGTCTCTTACCGGGCAGGTACGCGGATCCGGATCATCCCCGCTCACGCGGGGTGCACGACGACCGCAACGACGACGACGCGCTCGAGTTCGGATCATCCCCGCTCACGCGGGGTGCACTCGCCCCCGACTACGTCGCCAACCACACCCAGCGGATCATCCCCGCTCACGCGGGGTGCACGCGGTTGGCCCAGCGGGCACGGTCGGCGGTGTTGGGATCATCCCCGCTCACGCGGGGTGCACCCACCTGACTCTCATGAGGGCGGGGCGGTCAGCGGATCATCCCCGCTCACGCGGGGTGCACTCATCGCCTTCGTCCTCCCGGTGGCGCTCGGGCGGATCATCCCCGCTCACGCGGGGTGCACTTGATGAGCGGTGCCAGCAGCTCGGCGAGCCCCGGATCATCCCCGCTCACGCGGGGTGCACGCGCACCTGGTCCGAAAGGCGCTGCACCATCGCCGGATCATCCCCGCTCACGCGGGGTGCACATCGGTGACGACAAGGTCGCCTTGATCTCCGCGGGATCATCCCCGCTCACGCGGGGTGCACTGCCGCCTCGGCTGCCTCAGCCCTCAGCCTGGCGGATCATCCCCGCTCACGCGGGGTGCACCCTGGTCATTCCCCCAGCGAGATGCGCAGGACCGGATCATCCCCGCTCACGCGGGGTGCACTCCATCGGTCACTCCTCCTCGGGCCACACGGTCGGATCATCCCCGCTCACGCGGGGTGCACGATATTTCGGCGAGGGCTCGCGCCTCTCATGACGGATCATCCCCGCTCACGCGGGGTGCACTCGAGGCGCCAGGCCATGATGGCGATGGGGTCCGGATCATCCCCGCTCACGCGGGGTGCACTGGTCGACGACGACGGTGGCGACGTAGCGGATGGGATCATCCCCGCTCACGCGGGGTGCACGTCTGCCACACCGCCAGCCCGATCATCGCCGTCGGATCATCCCCGCTCACGCGGGGTGCACCCGTCCGCTGTGTCGCCCGCGTACCAGCCGGTCGGATCATCCCCGCTCACGCGGGGTGCACGCTCCTGACACCCGCAGGCAAGCTGATCATGGAGGGATCATCCCCGCTCACGCGGGGTGCACACGCCAAGGAGCCCGACGACCTCGCCACGCCCCGGATCATCCCCGCTCACGCGGGGTGCACGACGGCCTTGCTGGCGTCGGTGTTGGGGACGAGGGATCATCCCCGCTCACGCGGGGTGCACGCGCAGGCGGACGGGGTTGCGGTCATTGTCGAGGGATCATCCCCGCTCACGCGGGGTGCACACTGAGGAAACCCAATTCTCCCAACGATGACACAAGGTGTCGACCGCCTGTTTTCTTCAGTGCGACCCTAGCGCACGCTCGGTGCTCGACCGGAATCGGCGGCGGCGTCCAGCGATCGACCAACCATCAGCCTTAGCGGAACTCGATCCGGGCAACCGATTCTGCGTCCGTCCGTCCATCTGTGGCATCAGCATGACCGTCATCCCATCAAGATCAACAGGCTCCCTGTCGTGACCAATGGTCTCCACGGCCACGTGCTGCTCGTTGTTGGTCGAGTACGCCAGCAATGCCCTGCCCCCATTGAGATTCTCCCGAATAAGCTCCCACACCTGGTCTCTCACGCGAGCGGACAGGTTCCCGACGAACACGCCGGTGTCGACCTCCATCAGCCACCTCGTCATGGCCCCTCGCAGTCGCGCTGGCGCCGCAGACAGAACGATGACGATCATGAGACTTCCTCGTCACCCGCGTAGTTGGCGCCACCTTGAATCGCATTGCGTTGGTAGTCCCACAATGAGACGACGTTGACCTCAAGGTCTGACGCATCGACCTCGAAGAGGTCGTGAATATCAGCAACCGTTCTTGGCAGCACCCTCGCGCGGAACACCGCATCACGCACACGGCGCCTCGTCGTCCCAGCGATGTCCTCCATCCCCTCGGCGACAACGTCGAAGGCGATCGGGATCGTTACCTCCGCCTTGTAGAGATCAGCGACGTCGTACACGAACGACCGCTCATGTCCCGTGTGCACGAAACCAAGACCTGGAGAACACCCGAGCGAAACGATGCCGGCATGCACCACCCCGTAGAGCGCGGCATGGGCTGCCGAGAGCGCCTGATTGATCGGGCTCGACGCGTCAAAGTCATCTACCTTGTAGTCACGGCGATCCCAGGGCACTCCAGTCCGCTGGGACTCCTGTCGGTAGATCTGCTTGACACGAGCGCCCTCCCGGCCACGAAGCTGTTGCATCGTGAGCCCAGAGACGTCCTCATCTCCGAAGCGCATCGAGTACATACGTCGAGCGACCTCGAGCCGACGTCGTGGCGCCGAGACCCGAGCGGCCTGTTCCGTCAGCAGCGACGTCGAGGTCGCCAGTGAGCGTCCGTGCGCGTAGTAGCGCACCCCTCGCTCCCCCACCCAGACTGCGGTCGTCCCGCACTCGCCGAGGAGAACCATCGCCTGGTGGCTCACCGACGTTCCGGGACCGAGGAGCACAGCGAGCAACGAAGCTGCCGGCACCCGGACCGTCCCCCGCTCATTGCGTGCGGTGATCGCACCGTCCTCCCGATGCACGACGCAGTGTTCGAGGTAGAGGAAGGTCATGCGGTCCTCCAACCTTGGAAGGGCGGTCACAGGTACCGGCAGCATCCTGGCCATGCGTCAGCCCCTCGGCCTCGCCAGCGTCAGCAGACCACAGCCGTACGCCTTCGACGGGCCCAGCCCGCGGACAAGGACCTCACGAAGCAGGTTCGCGTCATCGACGCGGAGCACACCCTCGAAGGTCACGTGACTGATCGTGACGCGATCCCTGCGCGATCCATCAGCAGTGGACCGCCCGAAGACCGGGTGACCGCGCCGCACGACCAATTGAGCGGCACTGAGATCGGGGTCAAGTCTCGCCAGGGCGAAACCATGACCATGAGCTCGATCGAGGAGCCACTGCCCCTGCTGCTCCGCCGTCACGTGCCCGAAACGCTTCCCGCGGCTTCCCACCCCCTGAGAGGCCGAGCGAACAGGATTCGCCGTCAGCCGGAAGGCCCACTCCTGGCCATCCTCAAGGCGAGCCAGGAAGGGCTCATAGTCCGCGACCTGTGCCGCTGCTCCGACCTTGCCCGCCTCCTGAACGATCTGCGCGACGTCCGGTTCCGCAGGTGAAACCACGTAGAGCGCGGTGAGCTGCGCCGTCGAGTCAGTCCTCCACAGCACACGACCGGTCCCCGCACCCGCGGACTCGGGTGAGCCGCAGGCCTTGGCGACCATCGCGTGCATGACCTGCGGCGAGCCGAGCATCTTGCGAGCCTGGCGACGCGTCGGGTCCAGAACCACCTTGGTGAGAATCATGAGATCACCTCGATCACTGAGGACATCGGGTCCAGGGGGTCACCGGCCGTATCGACGGCGTCGAGTGCCGCCATCGGATCGAGCGGGTCACGTAGCCCGGGGACGCCCTCCCTCACCTCACCCAGGTGCACCGGTACCCTCTCAACCTCGCGGAAGCCGTACTCGCGACGGCGCTGGTCAAACGAGACAGGGACATCCCGAACCATGCGACTATCCCGCCTCCGTCTGTGCTCGGGCAGCGCGTCGGCATCGATGCGAATCTCCGTGTCGAGCCCCTGGCGGTGCCTCCGTCGGAACCACGGGGAGGCGATCCACGGCTCATCGGTCAGCACCGACAACAGGTCACCGTCACGCAGCCCAACGGAGACAGGGAGCGCGGGGGGACACGAGCGACGCCCCAGGTATGGAGGAAAGGCCGGCCGCCTCAGCGCCGCATCAAGCCCCTCTAGCAGGGCACGCTCCCCCTCGATCCCGGCGAGAAAGGCAGCATCGGCGAGGTAGTACCTCTCCGAGAGCGGCATCGGCTCCTTGCCGTCCAGGCTCCGCGCTGTGTGGAAGTCACGGATGACGGTGCCCGGCTGGTCGCTCCTCACTCCGAAACGCAGGGAGAGCAGATCCTCGAGCGGATCGGTTCGACGCCGCCCCTCCGCGGAGGCGACAAGACCGAGGACGCCGCTGCGCGACGGTGCCAGCTCCGTGCTGCGCACCGAGAAGCGGGATCGCACCCCCCACGCCTGGAGCGGTGCGACGAGTCGCATGAGCAGTACGGCCATGATCAGGCCTGTGCCAGGGAACCGACCGTTGCAGTACGCACCGTGTCGAGGAGCTCGGGGAAGCTGACTCGTTTACCGAGCTCGTCCGTCGCCTCCCCGTCGACGACACTGACGACGACGGAACGCTCCGGACGGATGCCGTAAGCGTCCTCGAGCCGGCGCTCATGGGCAGCCAGCTCCTCAAGCGCACGCTCGACGTACCCCGATCCCGGTGTCGTTGCAACAGCCTTCTCGAAAGCGCCGACCAACGAAACGGGCTGGTCACCTCGGACCTGCACGACGACTGCCTCCGGCAGGGTCCGGTTGGCGAAGGTGTTCTGCTTCCCTGTCGGCATGGAACGGACGAAGGCCTCAACGAAGGCCGTCGTCGCACGAGCGGTCGCTTCGTCATCACCGAGGTTCTCGCGCAGGAGGTCCAGGTTGACCGTCGCGTAGCGGTAGAGAGTGGCGGATGAGAATTCCACCGTTCCGATCATTCCTGCTCCCGCGTCCTCCTCAGAGCTCTCGGACTTAGCGTCATCAACGGCTGTGAAGTAGTCGTACTCGTTCTCCGCTGTGTGCACGGACAGCGCGTGGGCGACCTGGCAGGCGGCGTCGACGTTGAGGTCCTCGACGCCCGCAACCATGCGTCCGAAGAGTGCGATGTCGATCGACTGCTGCTCCTTGAAGATCGCCTTCACGGCCTTGGCATCGAGCGTCTCCCCAGGAACTGCGGAGGCGATCGCGACGTCAGCCAGGCGGGAGATCTGGCTGTGCGACAGGAAGAGCAGAAAGTCGGACTCAGAGGCCCGCGCCACCTGGCCCTTCTTCGCCTTTGGCGTCTTCACCGTGATGGGCGATGCCTTGAAGACGTCCTCCGCGAGAGCCTCCGCCTGGTCCGAGAGCTCGGGGGACTTCGTGGCGATCGCCGCGGCGACGACCTCGACGACGCGCTTGGTCCGGGTCCCCAGGTCGCTGCGGTCGAGGTGGTCCTTGAAGTACAGGCGCGCAGCCCGCTTCCAGGACTGGCTCGACACACGCAGACGGCGCGTGCCGCCGTAGACGGCGGACTTGGGTGAGCCGGCGTCGTCACGGTTGAGGTTGCTTGGAGGAACGTTCTGGATGACGTGGACGTCGATGAAGGTGCTCATGGTCAGGACTCCTGGTCTGTGGTGGCGGGTGTGGTCTGGGCGGGACTGTTCGCAGGGCGGGCGTAGAGCTCACGGGCCCACTGACGGCGAACCGCCATGGCGCCGCCTGGACGCTGGAAGCGGTCGACGTCGTCGGCGAGACGTGCGTAGTCGAGGGCTATGCCGCGCGATCGCAGGAGGCTGACGAAGGTCCGGAGGTGCCGTCGGAGCTCAGGCAGCGACGACGCGGTGACGAGGGCGTTGAATCGAGCCCGTGCTGGCGCGCTCTCGTCATCACCGTGTCCGATCAAGCGTGAGGCGGCATGGCCGAGGCCTACGCCTGTGGCGTGCATCGGCTCGCTGCGGGACTGCTGGTGGACCGCGTAGAGAGTCATCGCGGTATGGATGGCCTGCTCCTCACGTGTGGGCTCGTCACCGGCATTCGCCGGGACGTCCTCAGGCTGAGTGAGCTCCCACGCCTCGGGGACGGTCCCCGGTGGCTGGGTACTCGCCCGACGAAGCGCCGCAAGCTGCCCTCGGGCGCGTGACTCGGCATTGAGGTAGCCACGCTGCAAGGGGCCAACCCTTGCCGCGACGAAGGTTCCCGCAGGTCCGAGTCTGCTGGGCCTGGTGGTCGGGGTGTCGGTCATGAGATCTCCTTGTCCGTGGCGAGGGAGTCGTTGGGGAGGACCTTGTCGAGGTCCTGACGGAGGAACATGAGGGCTTTCCCGAGGTCCATGTGGTCCTTGCGGGTCCCCCTGCCCGTGATCGCCGTGGCCGGCGCGGCGTCGGCCAGGGCATCCGCGGCGGCTCGTGCCTCAGCAGCCAGAACCTGGCGCCAGCGCTGCGAGGCGTCGTCTGCTTGCTCGGCGAGCTAGGCAAGCCATGCCGGGAAGCGAGCATCCAGGCGCTGATAGAGGGCTGCGGAGGCCGCATTGGCAGCAGCGTCCCTGAGGTCGGGGCCGCCTCCCTGCGCCAGGACGATGTTGGAGGCGAGGCGCTTGATCGCGTGGACGACTGCGTCGGACTCCTCCATCGCGTCGCGGACCTTGCGGGCAAGAGCCGGGTTCACCTCGTCAAGGAGCGCCGCGGGTAGGTCAAGGTGCGTGTCGACGAGCTCGGAGACCACGGCCTGCTGCACGCCATACTCGATACCGACCGCGTGGAGGCGCACCAGACCGCCTCGGGGGAGGACCCGGTGCACTTGGAGCCGAGACCTGAACTCGAGGACACCTGGCAGAAGGGCGGCAGCAACGGTCTGCTCATGCCCCTTTCTTCCGATCTTGCGACTGCCCTCCAGCCCTGGGACGAGACTGTTGAGGGAACGCCAGAACGCACGATCCGTCCGATGCTCATTCGGCATGTAGACGGTTGCACCAAGCTTCTTGGACTGGGGCTCGGAGTATCGCCACGCCGTCATGGTCTCGACCCCGAAGCGGTTTTGAGGATTCATTTTATCCCCATAACCGAGAAATACGGACTTCACGCCTCTCTCATCACCATGAAGGAGAATGCGCCGCGCCTGCCAGGTGCACGAGGTCACCGGCCCACTCATCTCCCTGGGGACACCCATGACGGGATCAGGCTCCCGCTCCCACGGAGGAAGGTCTACATCCGGGTTCACCTCACTGAGCCGACTCAGCTCCGAGGTGACGACGGTGTTGAGGAGGATCGTCTGACGAAGGTTCTCACCCTCAACAATAACGGCACCGATCCTCCCAGCCCAACCCGGGCCGGCAGGAAAGTGTTTACCACCCCGCACCTCCGGATCACCAACAGCCCCCGTATGGTTTCCGGAAACATCGTACGATTGAGCATGAATGACCCATCGTGCCGCCTCAGACCAGGGGATCGAAGAAATACCCGAGCCGGTACGGGTGGCAAATAGTCGCTTTTCTTTCTTTGGCACGTCGACGATGAGGGACGAGAGCGGTGAGGTCTTGCCCGAGGCCGAGTGGATACCAGCAACCTGGAAGAAGGGCTTCTCAGGGTCTCGGAGATCGAAGCGATCGCGGAATCGTTCCAGGTACGGGCGGACCCGTTCCGCCAGGAGCTCCGGCTCTTCCCACACGTCGATCCAAGCATCAAGGTTTGACGGCCCCTCGAGCGCCCGGTGCGCGATGGCGATGAGCAGTCGAAGGATCGCCATGTCCTGTGTCGCGATCTCCCCTTGAATACCGGCGATCTGCGGTGCTCGTTGGAAGGCATCGAGGAGGGAGACCTCCTCATGGCTACCGTCAGCCAGGCCCACGCCGATCCAGGGCTCGTCAAGAAGGTTGAAAGTCGTCATCGGTTTGCGATCTCCTTCAGGCCCGTCATTGGGTCGTACGCGAGGGCGATGCCGGCCAGCGTGGCTCGACCGTCCATCAGCGGAAGGAAGAGCTGACCGCGGAGGCCAGGATCATGCTGCCAAGCATCCACCATGCCCGCCTCAAGCTCGGCAATCGCTTGATCAAGCGTGTCGAATGAGAACACCCGAGGGAGCCGAATCGCTGAACGGAGCATGGAGTCGAGAACAACACGATCGGGAACACGGTCAGTGGGCACAGGAGCTCCACCTCGCGGCGTCGCGCTGGCGAGGGTCAGGAGCTCCTGCTGACCACCGTCAACCTTGCGCTCCAGAAGGATGACTTCGATCGAGTCGTCCGAGTCACGCACCTGCGCATGACCCTCGTCATTGTCCGAGGCACTGCCGTCGAGCCAGCCGATGAGGGACGCCCGCCTGAGTCGGGGCACACCGAGCAGAAAACTGCGTGCCGCATCTTGCTTGGCCTGGATCTCCGCCGCCCACGATCCCTCTGCATCGCTCACAGCCGTCTTCCACGAAGCAGGCACCTGCGCACGCCCCCCGTAGGCCTCCTCCATGAGACGCCGAACGTCGACGGGCACGTCGATCCAGCCACCGGCCTCGAGGACCCGGTTGAGGGCTGCCGCGGTGCGCAGCAGGTCGTGGGCACCGTAGACCGCTTTCGAACCCGGTTCCAGCGCTGGCTCACGGAATGGCGAGGGCAGCCAGGCGACGTAGCAGTCGGGCGTCGTCAAAGCATCGGGCCGTGGCCGTTCATGCCGGTGGAGCCGACCCGCCCGTTGAAGGATCATGTCCATGGGCGCAAGGTCCGTGATGAGAATGTCGAAGTCGACGTCGAGGGACTGCTCCACCACCTGCGTGGCAACGACAATGGCACGGCCCGGGCGGTCCGGATGACTACGGGGCGGACCGAAACGGCGAAGGAGGTCAGCATCCTTGGCGAGGCGATCCGAGACCGTGAATCGGGAGTGGTTGAGCGTGACGTCATCTCCGAAGACCTCGCACAGAGCCTCGTAGGTCTCCTGCGCACGCTTCACCGTGTTGCGGATGACGAGCGCGCACCCGCCACCTGCGAGGCGCTCGGTCAGGAGCGGGATGAGCTCGTCGTCCCGTCGAAGAGGACGCAGACGCACACGGCTGGATCGCCACGCGTCCGTGGAACGGACCCTGACGTCGGCGGAGTCGGCGGTGACGAGGCAAGGGAAGGGGGTGTCAAGTACGACTGGGGTGCTCTGACCGAGACCGGCACGGTAGGCCGCCACGAGTGAACTCGCGCGCTCATTCGACAAGGTTGCGGACAGGAGCACGACGGGCACTCCGTACGCGGCGAGCCAGGTGAGCGCCCGGTCGAGGTAGACATTCATGTAGGCGGAGTAGGAGTGGACCTCGTCGATGATCACGACCTTGCGCGCCAGACCAAGGTGACGCAGGGCGAGGTGCGGGGCACGCATCGCACCGAAGAGGAGGTGGTCGACCGTCGTGGTCACGAAGTCGGCGAGCATCGACTTCTTCCGTCCGGAGAACCACGCCGCGATCGCCGCAGGGACGGGGCCCAGATCGTCGTAGACACAGCTAGGCCGAGCCTCCTGAAGGGCTGGATCCGCTGGGTCACCGAGACCACCCAGAGTGTGGTCCTGCATGCGGTACCAACGACGCCGAAGGGCTCGCGCCTCCGGGTTGAGACGTGCTCGCCCGTGGAGGAGCTGGACGTTGTAGAAGTCCGGGGAACGATCCTCGCCGTAGTCCGCTCCGATCGTGCCGAGCCAGTCCATCTGCCGCGCGAACATGGCATCAGTGGTGGCCTGCGTTGGCAGGGCGAAGAGGATGCCGCTGCGGCCCGATCGGGCAGCGAGAACCTCGGCTGCCATGAGTGCGGCCTCGGTCTTCCCCGAGCCGGTGGAGTCCTCGACGATGAGGAGGCCCGGTAGACCAATGGTCCGTGCCGCCTCAAGGGTTGCCGCCTGGGCGGGCGTGGCCCGCGCCGACTCGGGAAGCTCGAAGCGGCTGGCAAGGACGGCATCAGCTGCGGCGCCTGGGTCCTCAGCTCGCCACGGGAGCGGTATCTCAACGCGCTCCCACCCTGCGTCGGCCCTGACCTCATGCGCCTTGGGTTCCAAGAGCTCCGCACCGCGATCTCCCTCGTCAAGGAGCGGGAAGTAGTCCTCGGTCGATGCGAGCCAGTCCGCAACGATCGTCAGCCCTGAGAGCATGACGAGGAAGGGCTCGGACCACTGGCGACGTCCCCATGAGGTCAGGAGGTCCGCGACGCCGGCTCTCTCCGTCACCAGGTCGAAGAGCTCGCGTCGCACATCAGCCCAAGGCCCCTCCCCCAGAAGATCGGGATAGCTGACCGCGTCATTGACGTCTGTACCGCTGGCCGGAATACCGTGGTGCGCCCCGACCACCGAAGCAATGGCGAGCGCTGGGCCTGTACGCCAGCCGTCCTCCAGGAGAAGGTCCTCCAGCGCGGTCTGCCCCGCCAGACCGTGGGGCATGTGCTTGCGCTCGAGCGAGTTGATCGGCCGATGGAGCAGCCCGGCCATCTTCATCGCGTCGTCCAGCCCGTCCACCTTCGTGGAGAAGGCCGGCGAGGCCTTACCTAGGTCGTGAAGTCCGGCGACCCAGCGCGCGAGAACGCGGAACTCCTCGTCTGCCGAGAGGCCGCTCTCCGAGTCCCTGAACTCGGCGCTCACCAGGTCGTGAAGGGAGGGCAGGGCCCACTGCGGCACGAGCCGGTCCATGACAGCCATGGAGTCGAGGAGGTGGAGCCAGAGTGGGCACCACTGGCGCAGCTCCGGGTCGTACCCGGACTTCGCCCACACCGCCTGCGCAGCCGCACTCAAGGTCACTGCCACTACCGTCCTCCCTGCGGTCAGCTTCGGCGCCGAGCGCGCGTCTGAAGGATGCCATGACCGTCTGACATGAATGGGCCCGGGTTAGGTCACGTTTCAAGCCCCATTGTCGGATGGCCGACCCCACAGACCACTAGATCGACACCATCAGCGTCGAGGCGTTCTCAATACTGTTTCTTGCAGACCCGCAACCTCTCATATTGACGGTCCCATCTGCAGGGCAGGTGCCCAGCACGGACCCCCAGCAAGTTGCCCAGCAGAAACGAGATGGGCATGGCGGCCGGACCGCACGAACCAGTACGCATGCCGGTGGCGAAGTCGCGACGGAGCACTTTCAAGCGCACGTCACGAGATGCAGATCCCGCCCCCATCGCTCCGAGCACGACGGCGCCCCGGCGCGGGCCCGGAAGGGGCCGCCGCCGGGGCGCGGTGGTCGGGGTTCGGATCGGGCCACGGCGGGCTGGGTCAGCCGGCCCGCCCGCTCGGGTCACCGGGTGCGGGCCGGGGCGGCGGCCTCGAGGGCGGCCCTCTCCTCGGCGGAGCCCTCCTCGGTGCGGTGGGCGAGGACGTAGGCGCCGGCCACGAAGATCGCGCCGCCGACGAGGTTGCCCAGGCCCGACCACAGGAGGTTGCGGGCGGCGAGGCCGATCGTGGCGCCGTCGACGTGGTACATGAGGCCGAGGCTGAAGAAGGTCATGTTGGCGACGACGTGCTCGAAGCCGCAGGCGACGAAGGCGCCGATGAAGGAGAAGACGGCGACGGCCTTGGCGACCTCGTTCTCGAGGCGGGTGGTGCACCAGATGGTGAGGCAGACGAGGACGTTGCACATGATGCCGCGGAAGAAGATCGTCCCCGCGGGCAGTCCGCCCTTGGTGGTGACGACGCCAGCGAGCATCTTCCCGGCGGCGGTGTCGGCGGCGAGGATGTTGGTGCCGCGCAGGATGGCGGAGAGGACGATCGCGCCGGCGAGGTTGCCCAGCAGCATGACGACGAGGGCGGCGGCCCCCTTGCCCCAGCTGGTGACCTTGCGGAAGCCGCCGACGGCGAAGGTCATCATGGCGCTCGTGCCGAGCTCGGCGCCGCCGAAGACGCACAGAAGCAGGCCGATGGAGAAGGCGACGCCGGAGACCATCGGGGTGGCGGGGCTGGAGGCCGCCTTGAAGGGGCCGGCCGCGGCGAGCATGAAGGTGCCGCCGATGCCGATGTAGGCGCCGGCGAGCATGGAGGAGACGACGTAAGGGAGGGGACGACGCATGCCGCCGGAGCGGGCGACCGAGGAGGCCTCCTGCGCGACGAGCGTCTGGGTCACGGAGAGCATGGGGTGATCATGCGCCGTGGTGGCGTGCACGTCCTGTCGCAGGGCACGACGCCGCACCGCACCAGTTGCGGCCCACACCGCCGTCGCCCCGCACCCGCAGCCCTCCTGGGCCCTAGGTCCCACGTCCGTTGGGCGGCCCGGTACCGGCCGGGCTCCGTCGACGACGGCGGCTCAGCGCGTCGGCAGGATGAAGGAGGCGCCGAGCGCGAAGGGGAAGCCGGGTGCGAGCACGGCGTCGACGACCGGCTGGGCCAGCGCGACGAGCTTCTCGACGTCGAGCCCCTGCGCGGCGGCGGGGCCCGCGCCGGTGAGGAGCGAGGCGTAGGGGACCTCGAGGTCGAGCAGGGCCATGCCGTCGCGGTGGGTGGCCTGCGACCACGCGCCGGTCTCCACCTCGAGGAGCGTGCCCAGGTGGAAGCGCATGACGCCCTCGGCGTCGACCTCGCTCGGGGCGGAGAGCAGGTGGTGCGCCTCGGGGTCGCGGGGGGCGCGCAGGGTGAGCAGGAGGATCGCTCCGTCGCGGGCGGCGCGCAGCATGAGGCGGGCGACGTGCACGGAGAAGCCAGTGATGTCGAAGTCGCCGGCGGTGGCGCCCATGGCCTCCTCGACGCTGAGCGCCGGGCCGAGCGGGAGGGCGGCGCCCTCGCCGTGCTCGACCGTGGCGGCGCGCCGGCCCGTCGGCTGGGCGGGGTGGAGGCGCAGGACGGGGCCGTCCGCGGCAGGGTCGAGCTCCGCAGCGGCGGGATCGTCGGCCCAGCCGGCGGGGACGAGGGTGCCGGTCTCGACCCGCTCGGACCAGCCCTCGGGCGTCGGGGAGGGGCCGGGCTCGGTCTCGACGTCGCCGAGGCCGAGGAGGTTCGCGGGGTCGGTCCCGTCGGCGGGGCGGTGCCAGGTGATCTCGGTGCCGTCGTGCCAGACGGGCACGACGCCGTTGAAGGGGATGCCGAAGCGGACGTGCTCGGGCTCCGCCGGGGCGGCCGGGGCTGCGTCGTCGGCCTCGGGGGGCAGGCCGGGGA
>SKEM01000834.1_pt1 | contig 17270 bp, 16 predicted proteins | sample 4826731 | NCBI WGS metagenome assembly SKEM01 (sample SAMN11008809, study PRJNA524170) | human gut metagenome | biome: Human fecal sample; material: Feces; isolation source: fecal sample from pouch patient p37 | host: Homo sapiens | place: Israel: Tel-Aviv | collected 2015-07-27
CAGTCAAGTGGCGTCTGTAACATAAAGAAAAACACAGTAGACTATGCTTAGTTTTCTGTGTTTTTTTCTAATTTCATTTTGAGGTGAATTAATTGGTAGTTATTAGAGGTGCCCTTTACTTGTAGTCAAGATATAGCAAGTTGATATAGAAAATAAGGGGTAAATAGGATGAGCAAATTTTTAGTTGTCGCGGCAAATGGTAAAGCGGGTCAAAAGATTGTGAATGAACTGATAGCGCGTGATTTGGATGTGACAGTGGCTGTCCGTCAAGCAAACAAAACACAAGCCAGTCAAGTCATTATTAAAGATTTATTTGAGTTAACCGTTTCTGATGTGAAAAACTTTGATATTGTGATTGACGCATTTGGCGCCTGGGCGCTGGAGGCACTTCAACAGCACACCACATCTTTAGAGCATTTGGCTGCTATTCTGGCACCGAATGCACGTTTAGTTGTTGTTGGGGGTGCGGGGTCCCTCTATTTGGATGCGAGTCACACGGTGGCTTTAAAAGATAGTTCTGGTTTTCCGGATGCTTTTAAACCACTTGCGAGTGCAATGGGTGAGGGATTGGCGCGTTTGCGGACACTAGATGTTGATTGGACTTATATTTCGCCAGCGGCTGATTTTGTCGCGGATGGGGAAAGAAAGGGTCACTATGTGATTGAGGGGGAAGTTTTTACGACGGACGATAAGGGTGTGAGTCAAATATCGTATGCTGACTATGCGATGGCCTTGGTTGATATTGCGACAAGTGGTCGTTATCAGAAGGAACGTCTCTCGGCTAGGTGGTGAAAAAATCGCATTGAATTTCGTGATTTTTTACTTACGAAGAAAAAATCTTTGTGTTATACTAAAGATAATTTACTGCGTATAATGGTTCAGCGTAAAGGTTGCTACCCGATTTTAGTCGGGTGCCCTTTGCGCTGTTTTTGCAGTAAATAATAGAAAAGAAGAGGTTAATTACACAATGGATTTTTATATGAAGTTACCCCGAAACGGCAAAGAATTTGTTTTATTTCTTGCGATAGTCGCCATTATTTCGGTTAATATCATTGCACCAGTTATTTCAGGATTCGAGGTCGGATTTAGTTTAGAGACATGGGGGCATACCCTTGCGTCAATGCCATTTTTGTTAATGGCAATCGTAGCTTTTGTTTTGCTGACGCACATGCCTGCAGAAAAGGTAGCAGCTAAAATAACAGAAGAGACGGATAGCTTTAATGCCAAAATAACGATAACGATTTTGATTAATGTCGCGATGATGTCAGTGTTAATGACTATCGTAGGTGCGATGATTGCAACGAAAACAATTAGTTTAGCACCTTTCCAACATTTTTTTTATAAATGGCCAAGAAACTTCACAATTGCGTTGCTTACAGAAATGTTGATTGCTTAACCAGTTGCACGTTATGCCCTGTATCGACTCCATTTAAAAAAGTAATAAACACTTGAGAAATGCCATTTATGAGAAATAGATGTATAATAAAAGAGGAGGAAAATCAAATGAAAATTACTTATCACAATGCAGGCAATGCGCCAGAAACTAAAACTTTTAAAGATATAGCTGAGTTTCTAATGTTGCAAAATCGTGAAATTCCAGCGATTCAAGATCACTATGAAGTAGATGAGCTCTATGTTGGTGATGAGAAAGTTGATTTTAAAGGGACAATTGGCGATTTGTTTGATAAATACAACAAATAAGTCTTGTCAAATCAGGAAAAACCGTGTATAATTAAATGGTTGCCGTAAAAATATGCGGGAACTTAAACCACATTTTGACATGATCGTCCCGTAGTGCTAGCTTTAAAAGTGAGTAGCGGGGCGAGTTGACGGTCAAAAGAGGAAAAAAACTATTTTAAAAGGAGACTAGCTCATGGCAGTCATTTCAATGAAACAACTACTCGAAGCGGGTGTTCACTTCGGTCACCAAACACGCCGTTGGAACCCAAAAATGAAACCTTACATCTTTACAGAACGTAACGGTATTCACGTTATCGATTTACAAAAAACAGTTAAACTTGCTGACGACGCTTACAACTATGTACGCGAAGCTGCAGCAAACGGTGCTGTTGTTCTCTTCGTAGGTACTAAAAAACAAGCTGCTGAAGCTGTTAAAGAAGAAGCAACTCGTGCTGGTCAATACTACATCAACCACCGTTGGTTGGGTGGTACTTTGACTAACTGGGGTACAATCCAAAAACGTATCGCACGTTTGAAAGAAATCAACAAAATGGAAGAAGACGGCACTTTTGAAGTCCTTCCTAAAAAAGAAGTTGTTTTGCTTAACAAACAACGTGATCGCTTAGAAAAATTCTTGGGCGGTATCGCTGATATGCCACGTATCCCTGATCTTATCTACATCGTGGATCCACATAAAGAGCAAATCGCTGTTCAAGAAGCAACTAAATTGAATATTCCAATCGTAGCTATGGTTGACACAAACGCAGATCCTGATCCAATTGACGTGATCATCCCTGCCAATGACGATGCTATTCGTGCGGTTAAATTGATTACAGGTAAAATGGCTGATGCGATCATCGAAGGTCGTCAAGGCGAAGATTCTGTTGAAGCTGAAGATGCAAACGTATCAGAACCAGCATCATCTGAATCAATCGAAGAATTGGTAGAAGTTGTGGAAGGTTCAAACTAAGCATAAGCTTAGTTTGAATTAACCAGTGAGGAAACACGAAGTGTTTTTTCAAGAACTAATAGGGAAATACAACTCATCTTGGTTTGATAGACCTTGACGTTTTACCAAATATCTAACATAAAAAATCGAAAGAGGGCGGGGGCTACGCCTCAGCCCTCTTTATTTATCTAAATTGAGTCTTCTTGACTTTAAGCATATTATGCTCTAAAATTTAAGTAACCCACTCAATATCTAAAAGGAGAAATCAAAAATGGCAATTACTGCAGCTCAAGTAAAAGAATTGCGTGAAAAAACTGGTGCCGGCATCATGGATGCTAAAAAAGCACTCGTTGAAGTTGATGGAGATATGGATAAAGCGATTGACTTACTCCGTGAAAAAGGGATTGCAAAAGCAGCTAAAAAAGCTGACCGAGTCGCTGCTGAAGGTCTGACTGGTGTTTATGTTGACGGTAACGTTGCAGCACTTGTTGAAGTTAACTCAGAAACTGACTTTGTTGCAAAAAATGATCAATTTGTTGCTTTGGTTAACGAAACAGCAGAATTGATTGCTAAAAACAAACCAGCTGACAACGATGCAGCACTTGCCATTGTAACTTCTACTGGTAAAACTTTGGGAGAAGCTTATGTTGAAGCAACTTCAACAATCGGCGAAAAAATTGCTTTCCGTCGTTTCCAATTAGTCGAAAAAAATGACGACCAAAACTTCGGTGCTTACCAACATAATGGTGGTCGCATCGGTGTTATCACAGTCATCGAAGGTGGCGATGAGTCTCTTCCAAAAGCAGTTGCGATGCACGTTGCGGCAATGAGCCCAAGCGTTTTGTCTGCTGAAGAACTTGATCATGACTTCATCGTTAGCGAAACAACTGCTTTGATTTCACGTATTGAAATTGAAAACGAAGACCGTAAACGTACAGGTAAAGCATTCTTGCACCTACCACAATATGGTTCAGCTGCACAGTTGACTGATGATGTTTTAGCAAAAGTTGAAGCAGAATTCAAAGAAGAACTTAAAGCCGAAGGCAAACCAGAAAAAATCTGGGACAAAATTTTGCCAGGTAAAATGGCCAAATTCTTTGTTGATAATACACAAATTGACCAAGAAAATGCGCTTTTGTCACAACTTTACGTAATGGATGACAGCAAAACTGTTGCTAAATTCCTTGAGTCTAAAGATGCTAAAGCAATTACATTTGCACGTTTTGAAGTTGGCGAAGGTATCGAAAAAGCTGCTAACAACTTTGAAGCTGAAGTACAAGCAACAATGGCTGCTGCACTTGAAAATTAATCATCACGAATCAATCGTAAGAAGATAAAATAGTTGTTTGATAGTAAGCGTGATTAAAGGTATCAAAAGCTTTATTTTAAGCTTGGTATATGACACCATTAATTTTTAAAGCATCAATTAATCAAATGACTAAAAAATACACCGAAATTTAACTTCCGGTGTATTTTTTGCTTTAAATGTGGTATAATGAAACACGGAATTTGTAAATTCGAAAACAAGATATAAATGTATTAATAGACCCGTGATGGAGAGTAAATAGAATGCCAAACAGTATCATAATCGCAATCGTCGTCTTACTTGCAATCGTCGTTATTTTTTATGTGGCGTCGATGGTGCTACGCAAAAAAACAGAAGATCGAATTATTGCGCTTGAAGAGCGTAAAGAAGATTTATTTGATTTGCCAGTACAAGAAGAGATTGATGCCGTCAAAAAATTGCATCTGGTTGGACAAAGTCAGACGATTTTTCGTGAATGGAATCAAAAATGGATTGATTTGTCGTCAAACTCTTTTGCGGATTTAGAAAATCATATTTTTGAAGCAGAACAATTGAATGATTCATTTAGATTTGTTCGCGCACGTGCATCTGTTGATGCATCCGAAAGTCAGATTGAACTCATGGAAGAAGACGTGCACTCGATTCGTGAGGGGATTTCAGAGTTAACGAAACAAGAAACAATTAATTCATCTAAAATTCAAGATTCTTTGGATTTATACCAGGCTTTGCGTGCTGAAATTACAGACAATGCAGACAGATATGGTGTCGCCCTAGGTGAACTTGAGGCTCAGTTAGATAATATCGAAACTGAATTTAATCAATTTGTAGATTTGAATTCAACAGGTGACCCGATTGAGGCATCTGAAGTTTTAGAGACCGCTGAGGAGCATACAATTGCCCTAGGTGCAATTGCAGAACGTATTCCAGCTATCGTTGAGGATATGACTGTTAAATATCCAAAACAATTGGAAGAATTGGCACAAGGCTATCAAGAATTTTTAGCACAAGATTTTAAATTACCAGAATCAGTAAAAGTAGAAGAACGTTTGCAAGAAGTTCGAGATGATTTGAAACAAACGTCTATATTTGTTGAAAACTTTGAATTAGATCGTGCTGATGCGCAATTGGAACAGATTCAGTTGAATTTAGATGGTCTCTACGAAATTTTTGAGGCTGAGTACAAGGCGCGTCGTGATGTTGCCAAAAATGCTAGTATTATCAAAGATTATATTGCACATACACGAGCAAACAATAAAAATCTTCTTTTGGAGATTGATCATGTTTCTCAAGCCTATGTTTTAACAGGCAATGAGATGGGAATGATCCGTGGCTATCAAGAGCAATTGGAGCAATTAGAGGCTGGTGCCTATGAGTTGCTAGATGTGATTCAAGAAAATGCACAACCTTACAGTTTACTTGGTAAGGAAGTTGATACAATCATTTCTACACTTGATGATATTGAGAAAAACCAACTTAAAATCAGTAATGATTTGCAAGATTTACGCAAGCAAGAAAAAGCAGCGCAAGATGCAGCTGATACCTTTGACCGTGAAATTAGAATTTTAAAACGTTACGTTGAAAAACGTAATTTACCAGGTTTGCCACAAGTTTACTTGGATAAATTCTTTGCGACATCAGAGCGCGTACAGACTTTGTTTAAAGAATTAAATAAAGTAAAAGTGAATATTGATGGCGTTAATCATTTGGTTGATGTGACAACGGAAGATTTGTCGAATCTTAAAGATGCAACGGATGAATTGGTAGACAAAGCACGTTTGGCGGAAGATTTAATGCAATATGCCAATCGTTACAAAACAACGAATGAAGCGATTGCCAAGAGCATTGCGCGGGCGTATCAATTATTTGAGCGCGATCGCAATTATGCTGCATCCTACGAAGAAATTTCAGTCGCATTGGACGCAGTAGAACCGGGTGCAAGCGAGCGTATTTCAAATGTTTATCATAACACAAAAATGACACCAGATTATCGATAAGACGAAACTCGCTGAATGGCGAGTTTTTGTTTGTTTTATCAGGAATTAAATGAGGAATTGGCACATCTAATGTTAATTATGATATAATTATAGGGTATGAAATTCGAGCATAAATGTAACATGACGTGAGATGAGAGATTATTTCATCTTAACGGCTGCGATATCAAGAACATCTATGTTTGAGCTTAAAAAAGATAAAGAGAAAAAGAAAAGAGGCTTTTCATGACAAAAGGTATTATTTTAGCAGGTGGTTCAGGAACACGTTTGTATCCGTTGACACGTGCGGCAAGTAAACAATTGATGCCAATCTATGACAAACCGATGATTTATTACCCACTTTCAACTTTGATGCTTGCGGGTATCAAAGAAATCTTGATTATCTCAACACCGCAAGATTTGCCTCGTTTTGAAGAATTGTTAGGTGATGGTAGTGAGTTCGGTATTTCTTTGAGCTATGCGGTACAACCTAGTCCTGATGGTTTGGCACAAGCCTTCATTATCGGTGCTGATTTCATTGGTGATGATAATGTTGCCTTGATCCTTGGAGATAATATCTATTATGGACCAGGTATGTCAAAAATGTTAGGTCGTGCTGCGGCTAAAGAAAAAGGCGCGACAGTCTTTGGCTACCAAGTCAAAGATCCAGAGCGTTTTGGTGTTGTTGAATTTGACGATAACATGCGTGCTGTCTCAGTAGAAGAAAAACCTGAACATCCAAAATCAAACTATGCCATTACTGGTCTTTATTTCTATGATAATGATGTTGTTGAAATTGCTAAAAATATCAAACCGTCACCGCGTGGCGAACTTGAAATCACAGACGTAAATGATGCTTACCTCAAACGTGGCGATTTGGATGTTGAAGTGATGGGGCGTGGATTTGCTTGGTTGGATACAGGGACACATGAGTCACTTCTTGAAGCGGCACAATATATCGAAACTGTACAACGTATGCAAAATGTTCAAGTAGCTAACCTTGAAGAAATTGCATATCGTATGGGTTATATCACACGTGAACAAGTCATTGAATTGGCGCAGTCATTGAAGAAAAACGAATATGGTCAATACTTGTTAAGACTTGTGGAGGCTGACTAATCCATGATTGATAACTTTTTTGAAAAGAAATTAGCTGCGCGTGAAATCGCTGAAATCCCAGGGATGTTAGAGTTCGATATTCCAGTTCATGGAGATAACCGTGGGTGGTTTAAAGAAAATTTCCAAAAGGAAAAAATGATGCCATTAGGTTTTCCAGAAAGCTTTTTCGCTGAAGGTAAACTCCAAAATAATGTGTCATTTTCTCGAAAAAATGTTTTACGTGGTTTACACGCTGAGCCATGGGATAAGTACATTTCGGTTGCGGACAATGGTCGTGTACTTGGTGCATGGGTTGATTTACGTGAAGGCGAAAGCTTTGGTAATGTTTACCAAACAGAAATTGATGCCAGTAAAGGCATCTTCGTCCCTCGTGGGGTTGCCAATGGTTTCCAAGTGTTGAGCGACGTTGTGGCCTATAGCTATCTTGTGAACGATTACTGGGCACTTGAACTTAAACCTAAGTACGCCTTCGTCAACTATGCGGATTCAACCCTCGGCATCAAATGGGAAGACGTTGCTAACGCTGAAGTGAGCGATGCAGATAAAAATCATCCTTTGTTGAAAGATGTGACAGCTTTGACGGCTGATTTGCTATAAGCATTCCTCGAAATGACAAAGTGATAAAGAAAATAAGCGACTACAAACGCGTTGGCAGTAGGTGTCAATTTCTGTAGAGAAAGTAAGCTCCAAGTTCAAATAAGGAAGTAAAATAAATGACTGAATTAAAAAAAATAATCGTAACAGGTGGCGCGGGTTTTATCGGCTCAAACTTTGTACACTATGTATATAATAACCACCCTGAAATTGAAAAAATTATCGTTTTAGATAAATTAACTTATGCTGGTAACAAAGCTAATATTGCTGAGATTCTTGGCGATCGTGTTGAGTTGGTTGCCGGTGATATTGCGGATGCTGATTTGGTTGACAAATTAGCAGGCCAAGTAGACGCGATCGTCCACTATGCTGCGGAGTCACATAATGATAACTCACTTAAATCTCAGGATGAGTTTATCCATACCAACTTCATCGGGACTTACACGCTAATCCAAGCGGCACGCAAATATGATTTGCGTTTCCACCATGTCTCAACGGATGAGGTCTATGGTGATTTACCTTACCGTGAAGACTTACCAGGTCATGGCGAAGGTGAAGGGGAAAAATTTACAGACCACACGCCTTACAATCCTAGCTCGCCTTATTCATCAACAAAAGCAGCGAGTGATTTAATCGTTCGCGCCTGGGTCCGCTCATTTGATTTGAAGGCAACGATTTCCAACTGTTCAAACAACTATGGCCCTTACCAACATATCGAGAAATTTATCCCACGTCAAATTACCAATATCTTGGCGGGTATTCGTCCGAAACTTTACGGCGATGGTAAAAATGTCCGTGACTGGATTCACACAGAAGACCATTCTTCAGGTGTTTGGACGATCCTTACTAAAGGTGTGATTGGTGAGACTTACCTGATCGGTGCTGATGGCGAGAAAAACAACAAAGAAGTCTTGGAAGAAATCTTGACTGAAATGGGTCAAGAAGCGACAGCTTATGATCGCGTGACGGACCGTGCTGGTCATGACTTGCGCTATGCGATTGACAACACGAAACTTCGCACAGAGCTCGGTTGGGCGCCGAAACATACCGACTTCGAGTCTGGCTTGAAAGAGACCATTAACTGGTATACCGACAACAAAGACTGGTGGGAAGCTGAAAAAGCGGCGGTTGAAGCCAACTATGCGAAGTCACAAGAGGTATTGAAATGATTTTGATTACGGGGGCAAATGGTCAACTGGGGACTGAGTTACGTTATCTATTAGACGAACGTGATGTGGACTATGTCGCGACGGATGTGGCGCAGCTTGATATTACAAATGCTGAGCAGGTAAACAAAGTTTTCGCAGAAGTTAAACCGACATTGGTCTATCATTGTGCCGCTTATACAGCGGTTGATAAGGCAGAAGATGAAGGTAAAGCGCTTGACTATGCCATCAATGTCACAGGGACAGAAAATATCGCTAAGGCGGCAGCAGCACATGATGCAACGCTTGTCTATATCTCAACTGACTATGTTTTTGACGGTCAAAAACCAGTTGGTGAAGAGTGGGAAGTGGCTGATGTGCCAGACCCACAAACAGAGTATGGTCGCACCAAACGTCTTGGTGAAGAACTTGTAGAGCAATACGCGAAAAAGTTCTATATTATTCGGACAGCTTGGGTATTTGGTAATTATGGGGCGAATTTCGTCTTTACCATGCAAAAATTAGCTGAAACACATGATAGTTTGACGGTCGTCAATGATCAACATGGTCGGCCAACTTGGACACGGACTTTGGCCGAATTCATGGTACATTTAACAGCTAACCGTCAGGATTTTGGCTACTATCATTTGTCAAATGATGCAACCGAAGATGTCACTTGGTATGATTTTGCAGTTGAAATTTTGAAAGAGACAAATGTGACCGTTAAACCAGTGGATTCAAGTCAATTTCCTGCTAAGGCAAAACGCCCCTTGAACTCAACGATGAGTTTGACTAAAGCGAAAGCAACAGGCTTTGTCATTCCAACTTGGCAAGATGCTCTGAAAGAATTCTACCGTCAAGAAAAACCTGAATAATTAAAAGCTGTCATTCATGAAGGGTGACAGCTTTTTGATGCAGTGGACTCAAAATCTTTTCTTTTATTTTAATAGGGAGTGGCAAGGGCTTTCGCCAGTTGATAGAAAATAGATAGATTAGCAACGAAAAATACATATTTCTGGAAAATAAGTAGAATTCCATCACAAAAGTGTCAGTTTCATATAAAAAACGACGATTTGTCATGTTTGTAATCTGCTAGTAAAATGACAAGCATAGTCATTTGTGGTATAATAATGAAGAATATCGTGAGAAATTAGGTGAAAAATGCAACACGTGTTTATAATTGGGTCGCGCGGCTTGCCGGCTCAGTATGGTGGCTTTGAAACATTTGTTGATGAACTAGTGAGTCATCAGCAGTCAAATCAGGTCAAATATCATGTTGCCAACTTGTCGAAAACGGCAACTGGTCGACATGTCGACTATAAAACAGCAGATGTTTTTGATGTTAAAACTAGACATTTTGGTGGCGCCAATGTGATTTTTTATGATCGAGATGCTATCAATTACGCCTTAAGTTATGTCAAACAGTATAATATTACAACTCCCATTTTTTATGTTTTGGGGAATACCCTAGGTGCTTTTATGGGGTACTACGCCAGAAAAATCCATAAAATGGGTGGGCGCTTGTTTGTCAATCCAGATGGGTTAGAATGGCAACGCAGTAAATGGATTAAGCCCATTCAGGTGTATCTAAAATATTCTGAGCGCCGTATGGCGAAAATTGCAGATTTGATTATTTCAGATAATCAAGGAATTGAAGACTACTTGAAGGCTGAGTATGGGCAGGTCAACTCAACAGTCATTGCTTACGGTACAAATCCTATCATTCAAGGTCAATCTTTTGACCAGACTTGGTTTGACAAGCAGGACATTCAAACTAAAAATTATTATCTCATTGTTGGTCGCTTTGTACCTGAAAACAACTACGAGGCGATTATCCGTGCCTTTATGGCATCTGATACAAAACGTGATCTGGTTATTGTGACCAATCACGCGGGGAATCCTTATTTTGATGCTTTGCGTCAAGCCACAGGCTTTGAACAAGATACACGCATCAAATTTGTTGGTACGGTCTACGATAAGGCGCTCTTAATGGCTATTCGGCAGCAAGCCTTTGCCTATCTGCATGGGCATGCCGTAGGGGGGACGAATCCCGGTTTGCTGGAAGCGATGGGTGCAACGGATTTAAACTTAGTCTTTGATGTGAGTTTTAACCGCAATGTCGCCCTGTCTTCGGCCTTGTATTGGCAACAAGAGACCTTGACAGATGTGATGACTCAGGCAGAAAAAATGAGTCTGTCTGAGATTGAGGCCTTAGCAGTAGCGGCACGTGGGATTATTGCTGAAAAGTATACGTGGTCAGGCATTGTTGCCCAGTATGAGAGGTTATTTTTGAATGAAGGTTAATATTGTCCTCTCAACTTATAATGGGGCGCGATTTTTAGCAGAACAGTTAGAGAGCATTCAAAAGCAGACCTTTACAGACTGGCAGTTACTCATCCGTGATGATGGGTCTACTGATACAACGCCGAAAATCATTTCAGAGTTTGTTGCATCGGATCCTCGCATTCGTTTCATTAACGAACATGACCGGCAAAATGTTGGGGTGATCAAAAATTTCTTCACACTGGTTAAATATGACGTTGCAGATTACTATTTTTTCAGTGATCAAGATGATGTTTGGTTGCCAGATAAGCTAGCGACTATGCTAGCTGAGGCAGTTAAACATGATTTGAGTCAACCTTTAATGGTTTACATGGACTTATCAGTGGTGGATCAAGATTTAATTGTGACGCAGTCTTCTATGATTCGCAGTCAAAGTCATCATGCCAATACGACACTTTTAGCCGAACTCACAGAGAATACGGTGACGGGTGGTGTTGCCATGATCAATCATGCTCTGGCTGAGAAATGGCTAGATACCAATGACATCATCATGCACGATTGGTACTTGGCCCTGCTTGCGACAGCAACGGGAAAACTGGTTTACATTGATACACCCGGAGAATTGTATCGTCAGCATGACAATAATGTCTTGGGTGCTAGAACTTTGAAAAAAAGATTTCAGAAATGGTTGAATCCGCTAGCAGCAATTGGTAAATACTGGTGGTTGATTAAAACCAGTCAAAAACAAGCCGCCTTGTTATTAGCAGAAAGTGACTTAGCTGAGGCAGATCGTGAATTAATTGAGACTTATGTTGGGCTTTTAGATCAAGGCCTAATCCAACGGATTAAGTTGCTGAAACGCTATCAGTTTAAGAAGAATAAAGGTTTTCACACAGCTGTTTTTAGAACACTGATTGTGACAAAATTGGGGTATAGAAAAAAATGAGTTCAAAAAATTGGATATTATTGAAAGAATTGGTTAAAACGGATTTCAAATTGCGGTATCAGGGCAGCTTGATGGGGCATTTGTGGTCTATTTTGAAGCCGCTGATGTTGTTTAGTGTCATGTATGTCGTTTTCGTTCAGTTTTTAGGTTTTGGTCGGGACATGCCTCATTTTGCAGTGGCGCTTTTGTTAGGCATGATTATTTGGAACTTCTTTGGTGAAACAACTGCGATGGGATTAACATCTATTGTTGCACGTGGTGACTTACTACGTAAACTTAATTTTCCAAAGGAAATCATTGTCTTATCAGTTGCAGTGAGTGCGTTCATCAATTTTTTAATTAACTTATTAGTTGTGTTGTTTTTTGGGATTATTAATCAAGTTGAAATTTCAAAATATGCATTGTTTGCGCCTTTGTATATTATTCCTTTATTTGCATTCTCATTGGGCGTTGCCTTTATTCTGGCAACTATGTTTGTTTACTTTAGAGACATTGCCCCAGTTTGGGAAGTTGTTATGCAGGCGGGAATGTATGCGACTCCGATTATTTATTCTCTTTCGATGATAAGTAACCATAAGATTGTTGCTTTGATGATGTTAAATCCCTTAGCAACAATTATTCAGGATCTAAGGCATATTCTTATTTATTCGGGTAATCAAACAATAGGTGAATTTATCACGAATAAATGGATTGTTGCAATCCCTTATATCCTACCGTTTGTGGTTTTATGGTTTGGATACAAAATTTTCAAAAAACATGCAGATAGATTTGCGGAGATTATTTAAGAATGAGTGAAGATATGAATAAGACTGAAACTGTTGTGTCAGTAAAAAATGTCAGTAAGTCCTTTAGACTACCAACTGAGAGTTCAAATAGTTTGAGAACTGTGCTTGTTAATCGAATGAAAGGTATCAAAGGATATAAAGAGCAAAAAGTATTAAAGGATATTTCTTTTGATGTTGAAAAAGGAGATTTTTTTGGTATTGTAGGCCGGAATGGCTCTGGAAAATCGACACTTCTTAAGATTATATCTCAGATTTATATTCCTGAGAGAGGGACTGTAACAATCAATGGGCGTCTGGTATCATTTATTGAGCTCGGTGTTGGTTTTAATCCGGAGTTGACAGGAAAAGAAAATGTTTACCTTAATGGTGCTATGTTAGGGTTTTCAGCTAAAGAGATTGATACTATGTATGATGATATCGTGGATTTTGCTGAACTACATGAATTTATGAATCAAAAACTTAAAAATTATTCTAGCGGTATGCAAGTTAGATTAGCTTTTTCTGTTGCTATTCAAGCTAAAAGTGATATTTTAGTATTAGATGAAATATTAGCTGTAGGTGATGAAGCTTTTCAACGCAAAAGTCGTGAATTTTTTGAAAAGATTAAACGAGATAAGAACAAAACAGTTATTCTTGTAACACATGATATGGGTGCTGTTCAAAGATATTGTAACAAAGTTATTTATATTAAAGATGGCATTTTAGAAAAATCAGAAAATCTTCAAGATATCACAAACAAGTATTCTGAAGATAATTTAGAAACTTTCGAAAATCAAACGGCTAGTTCAAAAAAAGATAAGCAGGATAAGGCTAAAATTTGGATTGAGAAACACTCAAATTATATTCTGTCAAATCCAAATGAAACCTTTGACTTTGACATATGTTATGATGTGTTTGAAGAAGAGCTTAAAAGTGAAGATAATCTTTATATTGCGTATTCATTGATGGATGAAAAGAGAGGCGGTATTGTTTATGATAGTGGCTCTGTTAAGATGACGAGTAATAAATTGGAAGTCTCACTTGCTTTGAATAATTTTCATAATTCGGATTTTAGAATTATTGCTTCACTTAGAAAAGACCCTAAAATTGTCAACCCTAATAAGCCGAATGAAACAGATATGATAACTTATACAAAAGATGGGAATGATGCAAGATTTATGTTAAGGGATCAGGCTGATGAACATGATTATGCATTGTTGAAAAAATTGTAGTCTGACATTGTTATTTGATACTATTGTTTAGTTGATTTATCTTGATTTAGCATAGTACAGCGAATAGAGAGTAACTTTTCAACTGAACCAAGTTAGGAGAGAAAATGAATAAACGTGTTTCTGCCATTGTTACATGCTATAATCACGGTGTATATATTGAACAGTGTTTACGTAGTATTTTTACACAAACCTATAAAAATATTGATTTATTGGTGATTAATGATGGTTCGTCGGATAATTCAGATGAAATCATCTCTAGAGTATTAAAATCAAGTCCGTTTGAAGTGACAGAGTATGTTAAACAAGAAAATTTGGGCATTGGTGTGACAAGGAATTCAGGAATTGAATGGGCGGAAAGAAAAGGTAATGAGTATCTGCTTTTTATTGACTCGGATAATTATTTGAATGCTACGCATATAGAGCAGATTGTAAATGTGGCAGAATCACAGTCAGGTGATATTATATATGGTAATCTTAAAAACCCCGAGACAAATGAGTATGTTATTATTAGTCAGGTCTATACATTGGATAGTTTGCTTGTTGGCAACTATATTGATAACTGCTCTCTTTTTAGATTAAGCATTATTAGACAGGCCAGATATGATTTAACACTTAATAGAAAAAATCTTGAAGATTATGATTTTATTTTAAATTTGATCATTAACAATGACGCTAAACCAATTTATTGTTCGGGGGTAGATTTAAATTATAGAGTTCTGGAAAATTCAGTTTCTAGACATGGTGATAAGAAATTTTATTATGAGACTTATATTTACATTTTAGATAAGTATTGGTTGGTACTACACAGTAAAGTAAGAAATGCAATTTTGGAAAATTTACATATCAATTCTGGACAAATTCAGGCATTGAAAGATCATTCGGACTTTTTGACTGAAAAAGTGCAGTTAATCAATAGTCGTGTTGAAATTTTTAAAAAAAACAACTATATTTTAGAAAAAAACAACTATATTTTAGAAAAAAACAACTATATTTTAGAAAAAAACAATAAGATACTAAAAGAAACCATGATAACGCTTCATGAGCAAAGAGCAGGTTTAGAACAAGAAAAGGTAGAACTGTTAAATTCAAAGTCTTATAAAATTGGACATTTCTTTGTATTAATTGCCAATAAGCTTAGATTTAAAAATAAAAGTAGGTAAGGGAAAATGAAAAGATTAGGTATATTTGTATTTTTTGATAAAAATGGTTTTTTAGATGATTACAAAGTTTATTTTTTGAAAGAACTGAAAAAAAATGTTGAAAGGTTAGAAATAGTTATTAATGGTATAATTACAGATCCAGGTCTAAAAATATTGCAAGAGTTTGGGAATGTAACCATAAGAAGCAATGAGGGCTTTGATATTACAGCATATAAAGAAAATATTGCAAGACTTGGTCAAGAAAACATTGAGCAATATGATGAACTAGTGCTATGTAATGATACAGTATTTGGTCCACTGTACCCATTTCAAGAAGTTTTTGACGAGATGGCTAGTCGAGAAGCTGATTTTTGGGGTTTAACAAAAGGTTATGCTGATATACTACCTTGGGCAGAAAGAGGGCGTAATATAAGCTTTAGAGATCATATCCACTCTTATTTTCTTGTGATTAGAAAACCAATCCTAGAAGATATCAGATTCTATGATTATTTCAGAGAATTACCCGAGATTAAGTCTTATTTAGATGCTGTTTTTATTTTTGAAGTGAATTTTACAAATGACCTTGTAAAAATGGGCTATCAATATGATATATTAGTGGACACTGAACCAATTAGACATAATTCAACCAATTTACTTGCGTTTATGCCGTTAGAGCTAGTAAGAGATTTCCGTTGCCCAATTGTTAAAAGAAGATATTTTTACTCAAATCTTGAGGATTACAGCACATGGTCTATCTCAAATATGACGAGTGATATTTTCAAATATATCAAAGAACAAACAGAATACAATGAAAACTTTATTTGGCAAACCATTTTGAGAAATGGTCAACTTTTCAATATTTGGAAACAAATGAGGTTGACATCAATTTTTGATGAAAATTTGATTTCGTCAAATAATCTAGCATCAACTCAAAAATTTGCGACTTTTATTCATATTTACCGGACGGAAATGGCTGATGAATTATTAGAGAGGATGTCTGTTTTACCATCTTATACTGATGTGTATATTACAACTAATACTAAAGAAAAAGCAACCTTACTTCAGTCTATTTTTGAAAAAGAGGATTTCAATCAAGTTATTACTAAAGTGTCTCAAAATAGAGGACGTGGCGAAAGCGCATTTTTGATTGAAATGAAGGAAATTGTTAAGGATTACGATGTTGTTTGCTTGATGCACGATAAAGATAGCCCGAATGAAGGTAGTTCGACACCGATGGTCTCAAAAGGATTTTCTTATAAGATATATGATAACTTATTACATTCGAAAGCTTATGTACTTAATATTTTAGATTCATTTGCTAAAAATCCTAGATTAGGTATTTTAACACCACCAGAACCTAACCACTCTTTCTATGATTCGGCTTTTGCTGATTTATGGACGGTTGATGATAATTTTACAAATACAACACAATTGCTTGAGCAATTGGGATGTACCATTAAATTAGACAGAAATGAACATCCATTTTTTACAATAGGTGGAATGTTCTACTTTAGACCTGCTGCTTTAGAGAAAATATTTGATAAGAATTGGACTTATGATGATTTTCCTTCTGAGCCGATTAAAACAGATGGTACGATTCTTCATGCAATTGAAAGAAGTTATGCTTATATTGCACAAGATAATGGTTACTATTCAGCAATTATCATGAATAATGATTTTGCAGAATTAGAGTATGGTAATTTGAAGTATAATTTGATGACAGTTTACCGTACGATTCGTAAAGAAGTTCAAAAAACTGGTCAGTTGGGAACATATACTTTACCCGTTCATTTAGAATTATTATTTGATAGTCCGACAAGTTTTGTCCCAAGAAGTCACAGAATTGGCATGAAAATTGCCAATGTTATTCAAAGAACGGCTAATTTTGTTAGAAGAATTAAAAGACGAATTTTGAGTTAATTGATAATCAGCTTAGTGAGTGCTAATAAAAAACGCTGATATACAGAGGTAATGAATAACAAAGAAGGTGAATGGTAGCATAGTGTGTTTGAAAGAAGAAGTCAAAAAAATAGTATTGCAATAGAAAAAATTTTTGCGGTTTTGGTGGTAGTTTTTACAAGTATTACTTTTAGGGCACCTCTAAAAACGTATGAAAAGAGGTATAATAGATTAAAAATAAGCT
>SKEM01000836.1_pt1 | contig 17219 bp, 9 predicted proteins | sample 4826731 | NCBI WGS metagenome assembly SKEM01 (sample SAMN11008809, study PRJNA524170) | human gut metagenome | biome: Human fecal sample; material: Feces; isolation source: fecal sample from pouch patient p37 | host: Homo sapiens | place: Israel: Tel-Aviv | collected 2015-07-27
CAGTTGAGTAGGGCTGTAAAAGCTGATGAAATCAGCGTAGTAGAGCCCACTCAACCACTGCGTCTTGCTCGACAATCCAAAAATAATTGAGAGGCTAGGACTTTTGTCCCAGCCTCTTTTTATAGATTGTCTGTTTGCAGGCCGAGTTGTTTGACTCTGGCGGTGTAGTATGTCATGATCAAAAAGAGGTTGGCTGTGATCAGCCAGATGGCCCATTGGTGAATGAAATGCATGAGGATGGCTACGCTAATAGCTCCTGCAACAAAGCTTCCAACAACAATCCCGTAATTCATGGCCTGACGCCGATACTCGTCCAAATCTCCCTTTCCTCGAGTGATTCGGTACAAGGCCGTCAGCATCTTGCGGTAATTGCCGGAAGTCATAAAGATCACATAAGGGTGGGTTTCAATCAAGCTTCCTGTAAAGGTCAACATCATCATCCCTGTCCCAAAAGCAATAAAGGGAACTTCTACAGGTGGTATGACAGACACCAAGGGAATCAGGAGTGTCACCACAAACAAAGGAATCAACATCTTGGTCCGCCAAAAGGCTGTCTTGCGATACTCTTTGATATGGAGGGCAACCACAAAGCCGATCGAGAAAAATAAAATAGATGAAAAACGCATGATGGTATTTTCGACACGGGGATCGTGCCAATCAGCGATGAGAAGCAGGAGGTTCCCAGTTTGAGTCGCGACCAAACTCCGGTAGTGCATGTGGCAAAAAACATCAAGGCCCCCTCCGATAAAACCAAGCAGAGCCCCCATCAGTCGTGTATTTTGCGGTAAAATTATTTTTTCTTCCATAGTCTTGTCTCTTTTGATTTCAATTATGATTATTATACCACTTTGCACACAAGTGGAGCAGGAAAAATCAGAAAAAGCCCTTCCGTTACTAAAAGTAAGGGAGGGCTGATAGAATGAACTCCGCTCGATCTACTGTTTTAGACGGTAGGTCTTGCGTGGTTTTTTCTTAGGTACCCGCTTGACGCCCACTTCTTCCACGAATTCTCCGAATTTTACGAGGAAGTTATTACTAACGATGGGACGTCCAGGATTGATCAGATTGACCAATTCGGTTGCTTCATAAACGGTGAAAGGCTCCTCTAACAGATAGAGGAAGGTTGGATTCCAGTCTAGACGCCCCTGAATCCGCTTGATCGATTCTTGAATAATCTGGTAGTGGTCAAAGGCAAAATCAGAAGCAGCTAAGGGTTCTCCATCGAGCAAACACTGGGACTTTTTGAAATCGACATCGAGAAAAACGACTTCCTTGGCATCATCACCTGCATGGGCTAAGTCTACTGCTTCTGCTGGCAGATAGACCAGATGAGCGATGGTAATGACCCAGCCTCTGGGATCCCGCCCAGGGGTGGAAACCGTCATGAGCTGCTCCACCTTATTAACTGGAAGATCGAGCCCGACTTCTTCTTTGACCTCTCGAATACAAGCATGGGTTGCATCTTCATCCTTGTTCACAAAGCCCCCCACCAAGGCTAGGCGGTGTTGATATGGGTGGGCCTTGCGGCGAATGGCTAAAAGCTTGAGCTGTCCATCAACAAAACAGTAAGCTACCATGTCCGCTGTGACACTTGGAGTTTCATAAGTCGGCAGGTCTTGCTCCTTGTACCACTTGAGAAAGTCTGCTTCACTAGCGGCCGTCTCAAAATACTCTTTCTCCGTCATTCCTGCTGGAATTGAGAGACTTGCCATTTAAGCCACCTCCTTCTTGAGGGCTTTGGTCCATTCTAAGAAGAAGGGAACGCTGGAAAGAAGCAGGAGATAGATCCATTGAAAGGCTGTGCGTCCTACAAAAAGGTCCTTCCACAGGAGTTTCATAATATTGACAAAGCCTTGTTTTTTCGCTTCTTGGTGAACATTTTTAAAGTCTTGGATAAAGGTTGTGAATTTTTCAGATAGGTTTTTCATAAGCTGCTCCTTAGTCGGCTTGGTAAATGGCATCGATCACCTTCTTGGCTTCTTCGTAGTTGCCGAGGTAGTCTGATGCGAGGAAAGTGGTCGGAATGTTTCCTAGGTATTGCTGGCGCAATTGGTCTAGGTAATTTGAAAAGCTGGTGCGGATGTCTTCGTCAGCCATGGTCATATCTCGGAAACCATCATTGACATAAGAGCCGATCGGCTGTACAAAGAGGATCAAATCCCATTTTTCTTTGGACAGAATACTGACAAAGAGGTTGTCGAAGGTATCGGTCATGCTGGTATCCTGGCCTTCGACTTCCATATAGTAATCGTAGTAACCCTTGGTCACCAGGGAATTAGTATCTGCGATGACAAGGCCTCGATTGGCACTACTATCGATGAGCTTAGAGGTTTGATCATACTGTCCTAAGAGTAGGTAATAGTAATCTTTTGGCGTGAGTTCATCATCCCGCACATTGTTCTTGATCTGGTATTCACGGGCATACTCAAGACTAACAGGTGCATCGTAAAAGCGAGCCAAGTCCTTTGCAAGGGTCGTTTTCCCGTTGCTGGCGCTCCCCATGATCAAGACTTTTTTCGTGAACTGGCGACGGAAGGGCTGGGCGATGTATTTCCAGTATTTGCTTGGATTTTCTCGGATCATGGTAGCAGAGATCCCGAAGCGACGCTCTTCTAAGTGAACTTCAAACCCTCTAGCTTCCAACTCTTCCTTGTAAGCTTTCTCCCCCACATAAAAGATCAACTCTTCTGTCTCTGTTTGATACTGGATGGTATTTAGGGCTGTTTGTAACCAAGGTTCCCAACCCAAGGGATAACGAGGAAGTTCTGTCTCATCTAACTTATAGACTTGGGTCAACTCATCATTTGAGAAGGCTTCGCGGATATAACGGAAGCGTTTTTGTAAGGTCAATCCCACTTCTTCACCACGGTCCCCTTCATAACCAGATACAATGACACGAACGCGATCACACTGACGCTTGGCCCGCTGGATCAGGTCAATATGCCCTTGATGAAGAGGCGCGAAGGTTCCAAACACCAGGGCAATTCTTTCTTTTTTCATACGAACCCCTTTTTTATAATTTTTTATAAATATATTTCTTTATGTTTTTATTATAAACTATATTTTCTATCTGTCAATAGTTTTTTATAAAAAAATATATTTTTCTTCAAACCAACAAAAAAAGATCTGAAAAGAGAAGCTTCTCCTTTCAGATCTTTCGAATTTTATTCACGAGTGAGGGAGTGGCTGACACCGTCTTTCAAAACCGTCACACTAGATACCGAGCCATCTTTTCCAACTACGATATCTAGAGTCGCTGCAGATCCATCGCCTGCTGAGAGATTAGCATGGTAATGACCATCATCCAAGGTATAGTTATAAGCGCTGATACCATAGGCTACGGGTTGGCCCCCAGGAAGTTGGATGGTTACTTGACCGCCTTGGCCAATAGTGACTCCAGTGTCGCGTTTGTCAGACCAATTCCCAGCTGCTGCGGAGAAATCCCCTGCTGCTACAGAATAGACTCCCTTGTATTGGGCATTCTCCGTCGCAGAAGCTTGCTTCTTAGCCTGAGCATGACCGTCTTCTAGACTTGGCAATTTTGCTTTCGCTGGTGTGGCTGGTGTGGCTACTTCTTTTGTTTCTTTTGTTACCGGTGCTGCTGGAGTCGCTGCTTTAGCTGGAGCTGGTGTTTGACTAGCTGCAGCTTGGGTATTTTTGCTACCAACAGTATGACTTTCCTCTGATTTGCTATCAGAGGATGAAGAGGCAATCGGATCCTTGCTAGTGATCACTTTTTTCTTAGAAGAAGAGCTGGTTTGTTTGACTTGACTGGTCTTTGAACTGCTTGCTTCTGTTGCCTTTTCTTCTTTATTCCCACCACAAGCTCCTAGGAAAAGACTAGCTGTAAGAGCTAGCGCTGCTAGGGAAATGATTTTTTTGTTTTTCATAACAGAACCTCTATTTGTAACATTTGTAATATTTTGTAACACTATTGTAACACTGTTATATGAGGCTGTCAATAGTTTCTCAAATATTTTTCTAATTTGAAAGAAGTTTTAAATAAGCTCCTAAACTTTAGCAAAAAAGAGGCTGGAACAAAAGTCCTAGCCTCTCAATTATTTTTGGATTGTCGAGCAAGACGCAGTGGTTGAGTGGGCTCTACTACGCTGACTTCATCAGCTTTTACAGCCCTACTCAACTGTGCGGAGGTGGGACGACGAAATCGAATTCTAACGAATTACCGATTTCTGTCCAACTCTCTTCTCATTATTTATACACTTCTTGATAGAATTCGATCTTATCCCCTTTTTTAACGGTGGTTTCAGCAGCACCTTTTGGAGCCATCTCGCCATTGATCTTGTACATCCAGTAAAGACCTTTGGCTTCATCTTGGCTGTGACCGTCAATCGAGGTGATCATGCCATTTTTTTCTTCAATCTTGTAGTTGGCTTTGAGCACTTTCATGAGGTTGCTCTCTTCTGCTACTTTCAAGGTTTTCAATTGCGCTTTTTGACCTTCTGGCGTCACGCTAATTGTAATCGAAATTTCGTTTTTCTTGGCAACTTCTGTGCTAGAAGCAGTTGTTTGATTGTTTGTGCTATGAGACGGAGCGCAACTCGCTAAAAGAAGAGCTGCAAGTAAGGTCATCAAGCTAGAAATGTTTTTTTTCAACATAAAATCTCCTAAAGATTTGATAGATAATGGGATAGAAAATGATCGTCGACAGAGCATGGGCAAGGTTAAAACTAAAACCATTGACCAAAGCATAGGTCCACCAAGGAATATGGTATATCAAGGCATAAACAGTATCGATCAAGACCCCATAAGCAAAGGACAGTAGGCCCACAAAAAGGATCTGAAGGACAAAGGGCAACCACTTGTAACTGATGCGCCAAATGAGCATCAAACAGCCAAAGGCGACAATCTGAAAGAACACAATCAAGCTCATCCCCAGGAAAAAGGCGGAAACAAACATGGTGATCATCATCACAAGAAAAGCAAAGCTATACCCTTCAAATATCACCAAGAGAAAAAAGATGGCAGAAATAGGTTGGACATTTGGGAAAGGGGCAAAAGCCTGACGTAGAGCGACACAAAGGGCTGCCAAAAGCGAAATACGGGTTAATCGCTGAAGCGTCATGACGTCCTCCTAGACAATCTCGAACTTGATCGTTCCGGCTGTCGTTCCAACCTTGATGGTTTGCCCTTCTTGGGCTTGCCCTTTCAGCAATAGCTCTGCTAGTTGATCTTCCACTTCGGTCTGCAAGACACGACGGAGTGGCCGAGCTCCCATTTCTGGATCGTAGCCTTTAGTTGCTAGAAGCTTGAGCGCTGAAGGCTGGAATTTGAGGGTCATGCCTTGTTCGGCCAAGGTAGCGATGAGCGGTTTGACCATGACTTTCACTACCTGCTGCATGTCCTCGCTTGAGAGACTATGGAAGACCACCTTTTCATCAATCCGGTTGATAAACTCTGGACGATAGGTCTTCTTCAACTCTTCAAACATGCGTTTTTCCATATTGGCTTGGTCAAAGCGGATATCTTTAGCACCAAAGCCAACGGTCTTATCATCCCGAAGGGCTGTAGCTCCCAGGTTTGAGGTCATGATGATAATGGTATTGGAGAAGTCGATCTTCCGGCCTTTACTATCGGTTAAAACTCCGTCATCCAAGACCTGCAAAAGGACATTGAAAATATCTGGGTGGGCTTTTTCCACCTCATCAAATAAGAGAACTGAATAGGGTTTGTTGCGGACTTTCTCGGTCAACTCGCCTCCTTCTTCATAGCCCACATAGCCTGGAGGAGCTCCGTTGAGGCGGCTTGCTGCGAATTTTTCCATGTACTCACTCATATCAAAACGGATGAGGGCCGATTCATCATCAAACAGAACTTCTGCCAAAGCTTTGGCTAGCTCTGTTTTTCCGACACCGGTAGGTCCTAGGAACATGAAAGAACCGATCGGACGTTTATTACTACGGATACCTGATTGATTGCGTCGAATAGCCCGACTGATACTCGAAACGGCTTGGTCTTGACCAATCACGCGCTTGTGCAATTCTGCTTCTAAGTTTAGGTACTTCTTGGCATCGGTTTGGGTCAGTTTTTGAGTTGGAATACCAGATAATTGGCTCAAGGTCACCAAGACATCTTGGTCAGTGACTTCTTTTTTGTAGACAATGGGAGCGGCCTCTACTTCTAAGAGTTGGGCTGCTTTCTTCCACTTGCCATCCATCAAGGCCTGATCCAAGGCGGTCAACTCTTCTTTTACGTGACCGTTGGAATCGCGGTTTTGTACAGTAGCTGCCGCTTCATCCAAGAGATCAATGGCTGAATCTGGCAATTGACGACTGGTCAAATAGCGGTGGGCATATTTGACAGCTGTTTCGATCGCTTCATCGGTAATGGTCACATGATGGTGGTCCTGATAGGTCTCTTTCAAGCCTTGGAGAATTTGGATGCTATCTGCAACACTTGGCTCTTCAATGGTGACTTTCGCAAAACGTCGAGAGAGGGCTGCGTCTTTTTCGATATGCTTTTGGTACTCATCTTGAGTCGTTGCCCCAACTGTACGCAAGGTTCCCCGTGCCAGGGCTGGTTTTAGAATATTGGCTGCGTCTAAGGTCGAATCAATACCGGATCCTGACCCCATAATGGTATGCAGTTCATCGATAAAGAGAATCACGTGACCGTCTTCTTCGATGTCCTGGATGATATTGTTCATCCGTTCTTCGAAGTCCCCACGGAAGCGCGTCCCAGCAACGACATTCATGAGATCCAATTCCAGAACACGCATTTGCGCGATTTCAGCTGGAACATTGCCACTAGCGACACGCTGAGCCAGACCTAAGGCAAGGGCGGTTTTCCCGACGCCTGCTTCTCCCACCAATACAGGATTGTTCTTGGTCTTGCGGCTGAGGATTTGGATCATGCGTGAAATCTCTGCATCCCGACCAATCACAGGCTCAAGCTGGCCTGCACGCGCCATTTCTGTCAAATCACGGGTATAATCTTCAAGACCTCCACTGGTGCTTGGTGGCATGCCCATCATATTTCCCATGGTTTGGCGGTTAGGGTTTTGAGCCCGATAAAGACTCCGAATGGCTTTGATATCATTCTTGTCCCAGCCTGCCTTGTCTTCTAAATTCTTGCGAAGGGAGGCAATAGGAACTCCCTTGTCTTGTTCTGTAAAGGCAAAGCCGGCAAACTCCATGACTTGGCTCGCCAAGGTCCCACGGTCTGCTAGAAGAGAGAGGAGCACATGCTCTGTTCCCAAGGTCTTGGCATGAAGGACCTGGGCAATCTCTCTTGCGTGTTTCATAATGGCTTCCATCCGATAAGAAAATGGGAAGATTTCATACCGATTGTCGCTTTGAAAAGCTTGACCTGTAATATGCTCCGCTGCATCCTGAAACTCATCGATCTGCATAGGATAATCGTTCAGTACAGAACCTGCCACGCTATAGGGATTATTGGCCATAGCCGTCAGGAGATGCCAAGTATCTAAGGTATGCCCCTGATAGTGGCCTGCTAGTATTTGGGCCGCTTCTATACTTTCTAACAGTGCTGTTGAATAGTTCATCTAGTCGGTATTTCCTTTTCTATCTACTTGTTGAATGATTTTTTTCAGCATACTTGCTCGTAGGATGAGAGCATCTCGACCTAGGACCTCATCGGAGGTTGTCGCAAGCAAGAGCTGAGTCTCACGTTTTGTCAATAATTTTTCTTCATAGAGCATCTGGAGGATATCATTGAAGACCTGCTGGCTGATGGTCTCTCCAATATTGGCTGCCAAGTCTTGGAGCATCTGATGGTGATCTGAAAACTGGACCTTGCCAATGCGGATATAGCCCCCACCACCGCGCTTGCTCTCTACAATATAGCCTCGGCTCTCGGTAAAGCGAGTCTTAATAACATAGTTAATCTGACTGGGTACGACCTGAAAGACATCGGCCAACTCACTTCTTTTGAGCTCTGCCATGCCAGCTTGAGCCAGCAAGGCCTTGATATAAGCTTCAATGCTATCAGATGTGTTCCTATTTGCCATGATGCTCCTTTCTGGCTTGTTTTTTTCTAGATGGATGCTCTGCTCTTTGGCCCATAAAAAATGGCCTTGGAGTGTTCCTTCTCATCATTGACCTTATTTGACTATTATACAATTTTTACGGCTGTAAATAAAGCAAAGACTCCATGGAAATAGGAATCTCTTAAGAAGGCAAAACGAAAGAGGCTAGTGAGAACTAACCTCTTATGCGAAGAAGGAGCTACTCTTTGCGACGAGCGAATTTGGCGCCTCCGCCCAAGAATCCTAGACCAAGAAGGCCTAACCAAGCAAACAATCCACTTTCTTTTGTACCGGTTTGAGGAAGTTTTCCTTCCGATTGTAGAGAAGGACTTTTAACCACTTCTTTTTCCGGATGGTCTGAAGTCGAAACAGAAACTGCTTCTGGGGTTTTCGGTTGCAAGAGAATAGGTCTTTCTTTTTCTTTTTTGTCTTCAGCTTGAGAAAGAGTCATAACTTCTGGTTGCACCTTACTTGGAGTGACAGGAGTGGTTGGAGTCGGCATATCAGCTATCAACGGACTTTCTTCCGCTTCCTTCGTTCCAACTTCTGTGATCTGGTCCTGAGCCTCCACTTCGACAAAGGCATCGACTTCTGTCCGAATTTCTTTGCCTTCTTCTTGTCGAACCTCGATCAATTTCAATCGGCGTCCGACCTTCCCTGCTTGAAGGATCCGGCTTTCGCCCTTGGCCAAGTCCTTGTTCTCACGTGTTTGACTCTCAAATGGAATCTCCTCCGCTTCGATGAGAAGTTCTGGTTTTTCAAGAATCAAATCCCGAACACCTTCTTCTGGTCGTGTCTGCGTCAGCGGTTCATAATTGTGAGTATCTTCTAAGATAGTTTCAAGGGCTTCCACTTGATTAGCTGCAGCAACCAAATCTGGGCGCTCTTGATCCAACAACTGAGTCAAGTCCGTCAATTGTCCTTGAACCGTCGGTTTGAGGTCTGCTTTCAAGCGATCAAGAGAAGTAGCCTTGATCTTTTCTACTCCTTCTCTGATGATCTGTTGCAGCTCTTCTTGACTGAGCAACTGACTATCTTTCCCTGAGAGGATAAATCGGTCTACCTGGATGGCTCGAGATGACTGAGGATCATTGAGGGCTGGATCTAAGTGCAAGCGTAGCTGGTGGTAGCCTTTTGCTAGGCCTTGCAGATTGACCAAACTCTGGTCGAGCTTGCGTTGGTCTCCATAGCCACTGAAATAATGATCGCCGTCGATCTCATAATCATGGCCCCGACCTTCTTCGAAGGCCATTTCTTTTCCATCCAGGGTGACGCTGTAGAGCCCATGACTTGGATCAACCACTCCTTGGACCTCCACGCCGGTGCCCTTAAAGGTAATGGTCACTTCAATATGTTTCTTGCCTTCCTCATCGGTCACTTGGTTAAAGCTAGACCAAGATTCTGTGCCATTTGAGAAGTTTGGATTGTCTGTCTCGTGCTGCCAACCCTCACTGTAATGCAGTTTTGGATCTTGATCATCCACTTCTTTGCGATTTTCTGGCAACTGGTCTTCATTCATCACTTGGACTGTCAGTTCTGGAATAAAGCCGACCAGGCTTCCTTGATCCGGATGGAGCAATTTGACCTTAAAGTCATAGACGTCGGTCGCTTTTCCTGCAAAATCAAGGGTTGGAACTTGGACTGTTTTTTCTGTCTCGCCATCTGCGAACTCAAGGGTGACGTTGGTATCTTTGTAGACCTTGCCATGAACCCCTGTTCCTGGTTCTGTGATCAATTTGAGACTGGCACTTCCTTTAGAGCCACCTTTTCTCTTGACAACGACTTGCGCTGGGTCGCCTTTCTTAACAGCTAGGGTTGGCTGAGCAAACTCAAAGAGCCCCTTTTCTTGATTATTGAGGGCATAAATCCCTTCCGTTGCGATCGCATCTCCCTTGCTATTGACCAAGGTCAAGGTGTGGGATCCTGCTGCCAAATCCGGTGTTTCATAGACCTTTTGGCTTCGTTTGCGGCTTGGACTTTGGGTATTGACGGTCGCTAGCTTTTGGCCATCGACATAGACATCCATTTCCCCATGACCAGGGTCGACAGTTGCGACCACATAGGCCTTGGTGCCTTCAAATTGATAGGTCACCGAAGCTCCCTTTTCTTTGGTCCACATAGAGGTGCCTCGAACGCCTTCTCCCTCTTCATTCCACTGGCCATTGGACCGCTCTGCTGTCCGGTCGGAATGATAAGTCAAACCAAGCGGATAGCCATCGGTTTCTTCAATGCTGGCTGGTGTCTTATAGACAGAGACACCGTTCAAGATTGGAGTGGCTTGGGCATCAGTGATGGACACCCGGATATAGCGACTATCAACTGGTTGCCCTTTGATCAAACGGCGGTATCCTACGGTTGAGCCAGCCCCATATGGAACCCATTGGCCATTCACAGCCACATCAATGGTGAAACCAGAAATCCGTTGGCCTTTCTCGATCGTTTCTTTGAGCTCTACCACATCAAAATGCTGTTCTTTTCCAAGATCGAGAACAAAAGATCCGGTCTTGGCATCATCAGCCGGAGCCCAACTGGTCTTTTCATCTCCATCTGTCAAATGGCTGGCCTTGTAGAGAGAATTGCGTCGTGTCGAGTCAGCTTCTACCAAAGCTCCTGCCGCATAGTTCACACTGTAGAGTTGGTCCAAGGTCTGACGGAATTCTTTCAAACGGGCCACATCGGCATCCGCAAATTTTCCGTCTTGATTGGGTGGAATATTGAGCAGAAGCGGGGTGCCACGGCCGACCGATTTGAAGTAAATGTCCATCAATTCGCGCAAGGACTTAGGCTCTTGATTGTCATGGTAGAACCAGCCGGAGCGAATAGAGACATCGGCTTCTCCCACTGAGTATTGCTTCCCTTCCGGATCCCCGTGATTGAGGTAGCTATTGGATGGATTGTTGCGGATCTTATCTGGATTGACCTTCTGCCAAACCGGATCTCCGGCAATCCCCTTTTCATTTCCAATCCAACGAACATTGGTCGGCTCAGCTGAGAAGATAGCAATATCCCCTTGGGCCTTGCGAATGGCTTCAAACCACTTGTCAAAGGTATAGGTGACTTTTTGAGCCCCATCGCCACGCGCTCCATCCATCCAGACTTCTACGAACTTACCCTTGTTCCCATATTTTGGATCTTCAAGGATTTCCTTAAGCTGGTTGAGATAGTATTCATTGTATTGGTCCTCTGTATCCACATGGTAGAGCGGGCTGTGAGCGTCCCAAGGTGAGAGATAGACCCCCATGTCCATATCATACTTGCTGGCAGAAGCAGAAACCTCGGCTAGGATATCGCCTTTTCCTTCCTTCCAACCACTTTTGGCAATGGTATGGTCGGTGTATTTGGAAGGGTACAAGAGGAAGCCATCGTGGTGCTTGACGACCATGATCGTCCGTTTAAAGCCAGCATCTTTCAGGGTTTTGATCCACTGATCGGTATCCAGATGCTCTGGATAGAAATAATAAGGATCTTCTTGTCCATCTCCCCACTCACGATCGTAGTAAGTATTCATCCCAAAGTGGATGAAAGCTGCTAGTTCTTCGCGGTGGTATTGCATCTGAGCCTTGCTTGGAAGTGGTCCGTAATCCGCAATCTCAGTCTCCTCATCTAGAGAAGTGGCTGGTTGAGTGGCTTCTGTCCCTTGACTGGCTGTGCGATTTTCTTTCTCACTAGTAGCTGCTGAGGGCTGTTCTGATTGTTCTTGGTGCTCGTTCACAGTTTTCTCCTCCTTTCCTTGATCTCCTGCATTGCTTGTTTCAACCCGTTCTTCGCGAGTTTCACTCCTCTCAGCTTGTTCCTCTGCGTAACTGGTAGTAGTTCCTAAAAAACAAGTCGCTACGACTACCGAGCAGACACCTACTGAGAGTTTACGAATGCCAAATCGATTTCTCTGATCAACTAATCTTTTTCCCATATTCCATTCCTTTATGTCACCAGGTAAAGAGGGTGGGGCTTCCCCATCCTCCTTCTTTTTACCTGTGAACTTTTCACCGTTTTTTACTAGTTTCTCTAGCTGTTTTACTTGGCCTTTTTGGCTCTTTTTTTCTGATCGTCCAGCACAGCACTGGCAAGGCCTGCCGCTAGGATTCCAGCAACGAGGCTTGCGACGCTTTCTTCCGTTCCTGTATTTGGTAATCTACCTTCGGAAACTGGAGCAGCTGAAACTGCTGGTGTTTGAGCTGTTTTCTCGACTTCCTTCCCTGCTGCATCTGTCCCTTCCTGACGCACTGCTTTAACCTCAAGAGATGCTTGAGGAGTTGAGGTAGCTACTGGTCCTTCTGAGCCATGAGGACGTTCTGGGTTCGGAAGCGGTTGTGGCTGTGGCTGCGGTTGTGGTTCTGGTTGTGGTTCTGGCTGTGGCTCTGGCTGAGGTTGTGGTTGTGGCTGCGGTTGTGGAGTGTCTGGAAGCACTTCTTTCGTGCCCACCTCCGTGATTTCTGCCACTGGATCTAGCTCTACAAAGGCATCCAGTTCCTTCCGGCTTTCCACACCATTTTCTTGAGAGACTTCCACCAAGCGCAATTTGCGGCCTTTTTGACCTTCTTGAATCACACGTTTCTCACCTTTTGGAAGATCCGCATTTGGACGTTCTAAGCGCTCAAAGTCCGTCTCTTCTGGCTCAATCACCAACTCTGGCTTGGTATGGACCAGATTCTTAACCCCTTCTTCAGGAATGGCTGAGCCTGTAGGTGCTTTTGCGGAGAGAGAAAGTTGATATACTTTTTCGAGCTTGCCATCTTCTGAGACAACCTTGACAAGAACCGGAGCATTGGCACTTTTAGCATCGATGACCGTAACGGCTGTTCCATTCTTGCCTTGTGCTGAAACGATTGGACGTTCTCCCTCATACTCTAGATGATAATCTGTCACATCTGGTTTAAAACCTTCTAAGTCTTTGCCATTCACTTGGATCGTGACATCAGTTGTTGCCTGGGCCTCTTCTGTTGGGGCATAGGCGCTCAATTCAATGATTCCAATTCCTTTTAGATTTTCATCACGGACCATTCTTAAACGGATGGCTTTGGTTCTGGTTTCGTTGAAGCTGAGGTTAGAGATATAGCCAGCTTCAAAGGCATAATCCAAGCTATAAGGGATTTCCTCCCAGTTGGAAGCTTGGTTAAATGGATGATCTGGAAGATTCTTCAGATTGCCATAATCATCCGGAACCTCAAAGTCTGGACCAATATAGCGTTCAAGAACCGTTTTCGTTGGCAGGCCTGTTTCCTGATCTGCAAAGAAGTCGACCGCTACTTTATTGACCAAACGCTCTGTTACTTGACCATTTTTCTTGAAGATGAGACCAGCAAACACTTCTGTTTGATCCGGTTCTCTCTTCCAGTTGGTCCAGCGATAGTATTCGTTGTAGCCACCATCGTTGATGTAATCGATATAGTCGATTTGATTTGGATCGAGATCATTGGTTTCACTAGCAAATGCTCTTGTATCTTCTCCATTGTAGTCACGGTTCACAGAGAGGTTTTCTCCTGTCTTTTCTGACACCCGGACGGTCAGCTGAGCTGTCAGATCATAGCCAATGACTTTTCCTTTCAGCGTGAAGCTACCTTCGTGAGAAAGTGCATCAGCTGGTACAGCCTGCCAGTCCACCGTAAGTTCCTTGCGTTCATAGCCTGTATCCCCTTGGAAGTAAACGCCTACGGTAGATGGTAGAACTAGATCTTGACCGACTTTCACAAAACGGCTGCCTGCTTCCACTGCTACTGGAGCAGCTTGTTTCAGTTTTTCTGCATCGCTTGTGAGATGGAGGCGGTATTCTTGTAAGATAGTACCATCTTCTGCTTTGTGGATGACACGGATTGGCTCACCTTCATGGACACTTGGCACAACCGTTGCAAGACCGTGATGGCTAGCTGTCGCTTCCACTTGTGGATAAGCCCGATCACGCGCATCGATGTAGTAATCGGTCACACTTGGGTTGATACCTGGCAATACATCGCCATTGACGCGAATGGTCAACTGGCTCTTCTCTTCTGCCGCAACCTTATTGGCAAAGATCTGAATCTCTGAAATAGAGCTTCCACGCTTGCCTTCTGGCGTCTTCATACGGATACGAACAGCATAGGTGTCGACTTTATCAAAACTGAAATGATTCATCTTACCAGCTGCTACCGGTTCTTCAACGGTTAGGTTGCTGACTTCTTTCCAGTTAGCTGGATTGTTAAATGGATGGTCTGTTTCGTCTTTGACACGATTTGGATTGCTTGGAACTGTTGGGATTTGTTCCCCTGTATAGTACTCAATCACATACTCACTTGGAGCTCCAACGCCGTGGTCTTCGTGGAAACCAACATGGAGGTTGTCCACTGCTCGCTTGGTCAAGATACCAGAATCCCCAAACAAGATACCGACAGAATCTTCCGCATTGTTACGTCCCCAGTTGGTCCAACGGTTGGCTGGAGCATCGGTAAAGGAGATGACCTTGTCATTAACCTTAGCAACTGGATCTGCATCATTGGAGTCACTTGCAAAAGCGAGTGGCAAGACAGATCCTGTCCATTGCTCTGCTACGTTGGCCCCCTTGACTGTGTTTGCGGAAACACGAATATGAAGACGTGTTGGAAGATCCGTTCCTTCTACACGACCGGCTAGGACAACTTCTCCTTCTTGGGCCAAGAGTTGCGGATCGACCGCATCCCAGGCCACCTTGGCAGCATAGGTCTTGCCATTGGAGTGATAAGTCCGCACGCTTTCTGGAAGGGCTGGTTTTTCACCGACTGGCGTTGTCGTGCTGACTTCTTCTACAGCGATAATGCCTTCAACGGTGACTTGAGCTTGGGCTTCTTTTTCCACACCCTCTACATGACCTGTGACTGTAAAGCTATGGTAATCCTTGACTTGATCTGCGGTTACAGCATCCCAGGTCACACGTTTTTCTTTCGGGAATCCCTTATCATACTCGACCAAGACGGTCTCTGGAAGAGCTGGCAAAACGTTTCGATCGGTGCTGATCCGTACAGGACGCACCTTGACAACTGTCTTTTCTTCTGGATTTGGCGTGATGGTAAAGGTTAATTCCCCTGTTTTTCCTTGGAAGCTAGCTTGTAAATGAACCAATCCTGCTTCTCGCAATTCCAAACCTTTATTGGTTGCGACGGCTTTTCCTTGACTTCCCGCTGCTGTTGCCACATCGATTTGATCTGCTTTGAGACTTGCCTGGCTACCATCTTGGTAATGAGCAATGACTTCAAGTGGTACTGTTTGGTCTTCCTTGAGTTCTTGCCCTTCTGGCAGACGCAATTCTAGGCGCTGGATCTGTGGACTTTCTTCTTGGAATTGGACCACATAGGTCTGGACAGCTCCCGTATCCTTAGCGGTAACATAGATTTGAGCTTTCAAACCATTTTCACGGCTAGCTTGTAGGACCGTCACTTGGGCATTTTCTGCACTAGCTGTGACTTGACCTGGCTCTTGACCATAAGCGAGGGAACGGAAAATGGTATGGTTGCCACTACCAAATTTTGGAAGAGCTACTCCATCTAGCTGAACCGTTGGTTTCTTAGCCTTGGCTACATCTCCTCCTGCAACCACTAGCGTCGCTTGGACGGTTTCCCCATTGCTTAGGAGTCCTGTCGCTTTCAAGCGAGCACCTGGTGTGGATAATTGCTCCTCTTGACCAGTTTCCAAGGTCCATTGATCAACTTCATAGCTAACTGTTCGGCCATCTGTGAAGACCAATTGCACAGTCTTATCCACTGTCGCTAGATCTGCTCCCTGTGGGATTTGTTTGATGACTGGAAGGACTTGTTCCACGCCGATCACATCGACCAGAGCTTCGACCGTGCGTCCTTGAACATGACCTGTCACACGGACTTGGCCAGCACGGCTATAGTCTGCCGCATCCCATTCAACGGCTTCTTCTTGGGCCTTGCCATCGCTATAGACCACATTGACCTTACTTGGCAAGGTTGGCTCTTCTCCTAGATAAGCACTTTGTCGAACAGGTTCCACACCTAATACAGTGCGTTCTGCTTGGTCCTTCTTACCTGTAAAGAGGCTGACTTGGTCTGATTGCAAGCGATCTGAGTCTGCATACAGAGTAAAGGCACCCGCCTGCTCAGTTGATTTGACAATCACAACCCCTTTGCCGTTGAAGGCTTTGCGTTGCCATGAGCCATCTTCCTGCGCTTTGTAGCGTTCACGGCTGGCTTGTTCCCCATTATCGACACCGACAATTTGGCCTTGTCCATGCAAATGGAAATGCACCAAATTATTGGCAGTTGGGACCACACGACCTGCTTCATCGACGATTTCATAGGTAATATAGGTCAAATCCTTGCCGTCTGCCGCAATCGCGTGTTCTTCTTTCAACAAACGGACACCCGCAGGCTTGCCGGCTGTTTCGACTTGATCTTTCGCGATCACTTCACCCGCTTCGTTGCGCGCAATAGCTTCCACTTTACCTGGTACATAAGGGACCAACCACTCTAGATAGAGTTCATCTGGATTTGCCCCTTCTTGGTAGGTCCGGCCATCAGCTGTGGTCTTCTTGGTAAAAGTCTTCACTCCTTGTGATTCCCCATTGACAATCAATTCCACACTGTGGGCATTGGAGAAGGTCCGAACAGGGATCCGTCCTTCTTCATCCATGACACGATTGGCTAATTCTGGATTTTCCCAGTTCCAATGTGGCAAGAGATGGACCATTGGATGTTTCTCGGCCGATACCCATTGACTTTGGTAAAGGTAAAAATCATTCTTTGGAAGGCCAGCAGTATCGACAATACCAAAATAAGAACTTTTCACAGGTGTGTCATTTTGGTTGTGCCATGGGGTTGGCTCACCGATATAGTCGGTACCTGTCCAGATAAATTGCCCTGCATAGCCGGCATGATCGCGGTCAAAGGTCCAAGAGGCGGTTGCTGTCCGACCCCAACCAACCCGGTCATTGCCGTAGTCTGATTGTTCATAGTGGCGATCTTCTTGGTTGCTGCCGACCCATTCTCTTTCAGGGTGGTAGTAAGAACCCCGTGTCCGCGTTGCAGAAGAGGTTTCAGAACCATAAATGAGCCAGTTTGGATGTTTAGCTCGTAGACTTTCATAGTTGGCCTCTGAATAGTTGAAGCCAACCGCATCAAGCTCTGCTGCTACTTTTTCATGGCCTCCTGAACCATCGCCAAAGCGGAATTTATCAGCTCCCATAGTGACATAGCGGGTTGCATCCACTTCCTTGATAGTCTTGCCCAGACGCCGCACGGTTGCG
>SKEM01000351.1_pt1 | contig 17190 bp, 16 predicted proteins | sample 4826731 | NCBI WGS metagenome assembly SKEM01 (sample SAMN11008809, study PRJNA524170) | human gut metagenome | biome: Human fecal sample; material: Feces; isolation source: fecal sample from pouch patient p37 | host: Homo sapiens | place: Israel: Tel-Aviv | collected 2015-07-27
GCACTCCTAGTGAATCTTGGTCGAGAATCTGGGTCCCACGATGCCCACCCGATGACAAGACCGTCGACGCCGTGGACCCCGCGGGAATTGCCACCACGCTAAGGGACACACCCCCGGGAGCCGTGTCGCGGGCTCACGCGCCCCGTGAGGAGGGGCACGCACGTGCGCCGTGGGAGCCCTCGTGTTCGCCTTGCACGCGGATGAACGGGCCGTTACCCTCGACTGCACCCCTCTGACGGCGGTTTCCGGGTCTCGGGGAGCACTCAGGGACCACCGGCGAGCAGGAAGGCAGTATGGAACGGCATCCTGCCGCCCGGGTCGGGCACGGCCGAACGTGGGCCAAGACCATCCTCATGGGCGAGCACTCCGTGGTCTACGGCCACGCCGCCGTCGCCTTCCCCCTCCACGCCCTCGAGATGCGCGCCACGGTCACCCCGATCGACGGCCCCTCGACCCTCGCCTCCCTCGACTACGACGGCCCCCTGTCCGAGGCCGGACCGCGCTTCGCCCCGGTCGTGCGCGCCTTCGAGGCCGCCCGCGAGTTCACCGGCGGTCTGGAGCAGTCCTTCGCCATCGAGACCTCCTCGGACTTCCCCCACGCGCGCGGGCTCGGTTCCTCGGCCGCCTCCGCCGGCGCCATCATCCGGGCCGTCCTGGCCGCCTTCGGCCGCCAGGCCACCGACGCCGAGGTCCTTGCCCTCACCAACCTCGCCGAGCAGGGCGCCCACGTGCGCCCCTCAGGGCTCGACGCCGCGACGACGACCTCGGACCTGCCGATCCGCTTCCAGTCCGGTGAGATGCGGGCCCTGTCGCAGCAGGTCAGCGGCGTCCTCGTCATCGCCGACTCCGGGATCCACGGCTCCACCCGCGACGCCGTCGCGGGCCTGCGCGCGCGCTACGAGGCGGCCCCGGACGCCGTAGGCCCGCGGATCAACAGGCTCGGTGCGCTCACCCAGGCCGCCATCGAGGCCCTCGACGCCGGTGACGCCGCGGCTCTCGGCACCGCCATGGACGCGGCGCACGCCGTCCTGGCCGAGCTCGGTATCTCGATCCCCGCCCTCGACGGGCTCACCCGGGCCGCCCGCGACGCCGGGGCCCTGGGCGCCAAGCTCTCAGGCGGCGGCCTCGGCGGCTGCGTCATCGCCCTCGCCGCCACCGACACGGACGCCGAGGCGGTCCGCGCCGCCCTCCTCGCGGCCGGCGCCGCCCAGACCTGGACCTACCAGATGCGCACGAGCGAGGCCTCCGAGTGACCCTGCCCAGTTCCCCCGCCGCCGGCACGACCACCGGGTCGGCCGCCCGATCGGCCACGGCGAGCGCCAACTCCAACATCGCCCTCATCAAGTACTGGGGCAAGGCCGACCCGGCCAACCAGGTCCCGACGACGTCGAGCCTGTCCCTCACGCTCGGCGGCACCCGGACCAGCACCACGGTCGCCTTCGACGGCGGGGCCGACGGCGACGACGTCGTCCTCATCAACGGCTTCGAGCCCTGGGGCACGGCCCGCGACCGCGTCGTGCGCTTCATGGACCTCGTCCGCGAGCGCGCCGGCGTCACCGAGCGCGCCACCGTGTCCTCCGTCTCCACCGTGCCGCTCGCCGCCGGCCTGGCCGCCTCCGCCGCCGGCTTCGCGGCCCTCGCCGCCGCCGCGTCGCGCGCCGCCGGCCTCGAGCTCGACGACGCCGACCTGTCCCGCCTGGCGCGCCGCGGCGCGGGCTCGGCCACCCGCTCCGTCTTCGGCGGCCTGGCCGTCTGGCACGCCGGCACCGACGACGCCACGAGCTACGCCGAGGCCGTCCCCGGCGCCGAGGAGCTCGACCTCGCGATGGTCGTCATCACCCTGGAGACGGGCCGGAAGTCGATCTCCTCCTCCAGGGCCATGCAGGCCACGATGACGACCTCGCCCCTCTACCCCGCCTGGGTGGAGGCCTCGGCGAAGGACCTCGAGGAGGCCCTCGCCGCCGTCGCGGCCCGCGACCTTCCTCGCCTGGGCGCCGTCGCCGAGGGCAACGCGCTCGGCATGCACGCCGCGATGGCCGCCGCCAGGCCCGCGATCCTCTACTGGCTTCCCGGCACGGTGGAGGCGATCCACGCCGTCGCCGCCCTGCGCGAGGAGGGCCTGCCCGCCTGGGTGACGATGGACGCCGGTCCCAACGTCAAGGTCGTCACCTCCGGAGCCCGCGCCGAGGAGGTCGCCGCTGCGCTGCGCGAGCGCCTGGCCGGGGCGATCGTGAGCGTGCGCCGACCCGGCGGCGGGAGCCGCTACGAGCAGGAGGCCGAGTGACCACGGGCGAGCACGGGGCACCGATGACCGCGGGCCGCACTGTCAGCGACGGCGCCGTCTCGCGACGGGCCCCCGGCAAGCTCTACGTGGCCGGCGAGTACGCCGTCGTCGAGCCCGGGCACCGCGCCGTCCTCGTCGCCGTCAACCGGTTCATCACGGTCACCGTCTCCCCCGTCCACGACTCCGGACGCCGCTCCGGGCGCATCGCCTCCAGCCTCTACGCCGGCGGCACCCGCTCCTGGCGCCGCCGCCCCGAGGACGGCACGGCCCTCGTCGAGGGCGCGCCGGTCGACTACGTCCTCTCCGCGATCCGCCTCGTCGAGTCGCTCGTGCGCGAGCGCGGCGGCGAGCTGCGCCTCTTCGACCTCGACGTCGACTCCCAGCTCGACGACGCCTCCGGCCGCAAGCTCGGACTCGGCTCCTCCGCCGCGGTGACGGTCGCGACCGTGCGCTCCGTCGCCGCCTTCTACGGGCTGCGCCTGACCGACACCGAGGTCTACAAGCTCTGCCTGCTCGCCTCCGACTCCGTCGAGCCCATCGGCTCCGCCGGGGACCTGGCCGCGTCGACCTTCACCGGCTGGGTGGACTACTCCTCCCCGGACCGCATCTGGATGCGCGAGGAGCGCGTCGAGCGCAGCGTCGACGACATGCTCCTGGCCGACTGGCCGGGCCTGCGCATCGAGCGCCTCGAGCCTCCCGTCGGCGTCGACCTGCTCGTCGGCTGGACCGGCGACCCCGCCTCCACCGCCGGGCTCGTCGCCGACGTCCAGCACGGCGCGCACTCCGCCGCCCCGGCCGCCCTCGACTACGAGGAGTTCCTCGCCGGCTCCCAGGCCTGTCTCGCGGGCCTCGTGCGCTCCATGGAATCAGGGGACCTCGACGCCGTCGCCGCCCGCGTCCAGGAGGACCGCACGCTCCTGGCGGGGCTCGCCGCCTCGACCGGCGTCACCATCGAGACGCCCCTGCTGACCCGCCTCGTCGAGATCGCCCGCGAGCACGGGGCCGCCGCGAAGTCCTCCGGGGCCGGCGGCGGCGACTGCGGCATCGCGCTGTGCCCGCCGCACGTCGACGAGCGAGCCATCCTCGCCGGCTGGATGGCCGTCGGCGTCGTCCCCCTCGACCTGGCCGTCCACACCCGCGCCCCGAGGACGGAGGACCGATGAGCGAGCAGCCCGTCGCCGCTCGGCCCAGTGAGACGGCCGGAGCCGACCAGCAGCCCCAGCCGAGCGTCGCCCAGCACGCGCACCGCAAGGACGAGCACGTCGCCCTGGCCGTGAGCCTCCACGACCCGGAGCGCCGCACCGGCTACGACGACGTGGCCTTCATGCACCACGCCCTGCCCGGCACGTCGATCGACGCCGTCGACACCCGCACCGAGGTCCTCGGCACCACCTGGGGCCTGCCCCTCTACATCAACGCCATGACCGGCGGGACGCCGAAGACGGCCGCGATCAACGCTGACCTCGCGCGCGCCGCCGCCGGCGCCGGCATCGCCATCGCGACCGGCTCCCAGCACGTCGCCCTGCGCGCCCCGGCGCTCGCTGAGACCTTCTCGGTCATCCGCCGCAACGCGCCCGACGCCTTCGTCCTGGCGAACGTCGGGCCGACGGTCTCCCCCGAGCTCGCGCGCCGCGCGGTCGAGATGCTCGACGCCAACGCCCTCCAGATCCACCTCAACGTGGCCCAGGAGGTCGTCATGCCCGAGGGCGACCGCGACTTCTCCTCCTGGTCCGACGCGGTCGCCGCGATCGTCGAGGCGGTCGACGTGCCCGTCGTCGTCAAGGAGGTCGGCTTCGGCCTGTCCCGGCGGACCGTGGACGAGGTCATCGGCCTGGGCGTGTCCGCCGTCGACGTGGCCGGCAACGGGGGCACCGACTTCGTCGCCATCGAGAACTCGCGCCGCCCCGGCATGGAGTACTCCTACCTCACCGGCTGGGGTCAGTCCGCGGTCCTGTGCCTCCTGGAGTCCGCGGCCGGTCCCGACGCCGTGGAGGTGCCCGTGCTGGCCTCCGGGGGCGGGCGCACCCCGATCGCCGGCGTCCGGGCGCTGTCGCGGGGCGCCCGCGCGGCCGGCGCCTCCGGCCACTTCCTGCGCACCCTCGTCGGCGGGGGCCCCGAGGCCCTCGAGGCCGAGCTGGACTCGTGGACGAGCCAGCTGCGGTCCCTCATGGCGCTCGTCGGCGCGAGCGACGTGCCGGGCCTGCCGCGCACGGACGCCCTCGTCACCGGCCAGCCGGCCGAGCGTGCGCGTCTGCTGGGCATCGACCTGGAGCGCCTCGCCCGCCGCTCGCGCGGCTGACGACACGGGCTGCGCTCCCTGCCCCTTCCAGGACCACCCGGCGGGCCGATACTCGAGGTATGCGGATCAGCCCCTTCACCGAGGACGACGCCCGAGCGGTCTGCGCCTGGCGCTACCCGGCCCCCTACGACGTCTACGACCACCCGGACTTCGCTGTCGCCGCCGCCGAGGGATGGGCCATCGCCCGTGCCGAGACGCGTGCCACGCAGTTCCGCGCCGTGAGGGCGGCAGAGCGTCTCATCAGCTACTCGCGGTTGTTCCACCGCGACGGGCACGATCTGCTCGGCCTCGGGATGGAGCCGTCCGTGTGCGGTCGAGGCCGTGGCTCCGCCTTCGTGCGCCTGGTCCTCACCGACGCGACCGCGCGAGCGGACGGCCCGGTGGAGCTCGAGGTCCGCTCCTTCAACCAGCGCGCCCTCGCGGTCCACGAGCGCGTCGGGTGCCGGGAGATCGACCGGCGCACACTGCATCTTCCATGCGGCCCTGAAGAGGTCATCGTGCTCATCAGCCCCACGCGAGGACTCCTGCCTCAGTGACCGCAGGCCGGCCGTGGCTCGGTAGGACCACCCCGGGCGGCCTCAGCGGCTAGCGCTGGTAGACCTCGCGATGATGAGCGGCGCGCACGACTGTCACGGTGAGCCGCTCATCGACGACGTCGTAGATGACCCGGTAGTCGCCGACGCGGATCCGCCAGGCGGTCCGCTCCCCGACGAGCTTCTTCGCACCATGAGGACGAGGGTCCTCTGCGAGCGCCCCCACGGCGTCGAGCACGCGGCCGCGCACCGGCCGAGGCAGCTTCCTCACCTGCCGCGGGGCGGCTGAGGTGAGCTCGACGCGGTAGCTCACTGGAGCAGGTCGCGTCGGAGGTCCTCGAGGCTGACGCGCTCGCCGTCATCGGCGGCGACCGCCGCGCGGTAGGCCGCGACGTCCTGCGCCATCTCGAGCTCCTCGAGCGCCTCGAGATCGGCCGGGCCAACGACGACCGCGGCGAGCTTGCCGTTGCGCGTCACGCCGATGCGTTCACCGGCGTACATGGCGCGGCTGAGGACGTCGGAGAGCTCGCTGCGGAGCTCGCGGGTCGAGACCTCGCTGGTGAGACTGTCCATGTCCCGATTGTAGCCACCTCGACCATTGTGTACACAATGTGCGCGCCGACGCCCGACCCCGCCGTCGTGCGCCTTGCGCTCCCGGGTCAGACCGCGGCGAGCCAGGCGACGACGCCGGCGGAGGCGTACAGCGTCATGAACTGGACGCCGTACGAGACGCCGAGGCGGTTGAAGGCGCCGCAGACGACGCCGATGAGCAGCACGCCGAAGACGTTGGCGACGCCGGCGTCGATGTAGGCGAGCACGAGGATGAGCGCGATGAAGAGCGCGAGGACGGCCTCGTGCGGCACGTGGCGCATGACGAGGCGCGTGATCTGGCTCGACCACCGCACCGCGATGACGTACGTGGTGACGACGGCGATGAGCGCCCCGATGGCCGTGTACACGATGAACTGCGAGGTGCTCAGCAGGTGGTGGAGGTTGTGGTCGAGCGTGTAGACGGTGCCCGCCTGGAACAGCGGCCCGGCCGGCCCGGCCGAGACCCCGGAGATCGGGATGCCCAGCGCCACGAGCGGGATGATGACGCCCGCGAGGTACGTCGAGTGGGTGAGGGCGCTCATGACCGTGACGGCCCGCTGAGCCTTCTTGACGGGGCCCTTGCCGGCGCGGGCCGCCGCGGACTCGCCCAGCAGGAAGGTGAGCCCCACCGGGGAGAGCACGAAGAGCGGAGTGGAGACGGCGGCCATGGCGGCGCTCCACCAGCCCTCGCCGCGGGTGACGAGGCGCGAGGGGCGCAGCTCGGTCTCGTCGAAGCCGGCGCGGGTGAAGCGTGCCTCGGTGAGGTTCCCGTGCGGCAGGGCCGCCCGCAGACGGGCGTTGAGGACCTCGAGCAGAGTGAGGAGCATCGGGCCGACGGTGATGCCGAGGAAGAAGGAGACGTTGACGCTCTTGTCCTCCGCGATGATCCCGGCGGAGCGGTAGAGCGCCGGCAGCGCCTGGAACATGAGGGCGAGCGGAATGATCGAGACGAGGGCGATCACCTTGTTGCGCCCCAGCAGCGCGAGGAGGACGGCGCCGGCGGCGAGGATGACCGGCGCCTGGGCCTTGATGGGCTCGGCGATCGGGGCCAGGAGCCCGGCCAGGGCGAAGGACAGCGGGATGGAGACGACGGTGCCGATCGCGGACCCGACGGCCATCTTCCGGATCGTCGTCGCCGCGAGCCCGCGGGAGCGCAGGAGGACGGCGTGCTCCATGAGCGGAGCGCTCATGACGCCGCCGGGCAGGCCGACGAGCGCCGTCGGGATCGCGTTCATGAGGTTGAGCGTGACGATCGCGGCGACGAAGAAGGACAGGACGACCTCAGGCGCTGCGCCCGCGAGGACGAGGGTGAGGGTGACGGGTGCGAGGACGCTCGTCTCGTCGGTCCCGGGGATGAAGCCGATGAAGGAGTAGAGGACGATCGCGCCGAGGACGGCGACGAGGACGGTTCCGATCATGGCGAGTGTCATCGGGCCCCCTCCCCCGCGGTCGGGAGCGCGGCTGCGTCGTCGGCCGAGGCGTCGGAGGTGTCAGCAGCGCGATCGTCGGTGAGGAGGACCTCGCGCTTGGGCCTCACGACGAGACAGCTGATGACGAAGCCGAGGACGCAGCCGCCCAGGCCCCAGAAGAGGGGCTCGGAGCCGGTCGCTCCCGCGATGACGAGGGAGACCACGGCGCAGGCGGCGGAGACGAGGAGGCTCACGAGCAGGTCGCGCGGCGAGACGAGGTCGTTCCAGACCTCGACGTTGGGTCCGTCGGCCGTCGTCGGCGCGGTCCCCGTGGGAGTGGGATCGGGGTTGTGCACGAGGGCCGATGCTAGCGGCTCGGCGCTCCGCCCGCGCCGTGCTCCGGATCTCTCCTCCAGAGCACGTGCCCGTCGGCCGCGCGGCCGCGCCGCACGGATCCGGACAGGCCGGCGGGGCCCCGGCTCAGCCGCGCGGGCCGCGGTAGCGGCGGATGCCGCCGTCGACGCCCGTGAGCGAGTAGGGACCGTCGTCGACGAAGGCGGTGCCGCTGGTGCCCTCGCCGGCGGGGGCGAGGGACTCGGTGAGGACCTGCTCGTACTCCTCGACGGTGAGCGCGGTGCGCGCGTCGAGGCGGGCGCGCTGCGCGGCGGGGTCGCGGCGCTTCTCGAAGCCCTCGGCGACGGCGGCGGTGATGAGCTCGCCGACGGCGCCGGAGCCGTAGGAGAAGAGCGCCAGGCGGTCCCCCGCGGCGATGCTCCCGGCGTCGAGCAGCGAGGCGACGCCCAGCCACAGGGAGGCGGTGTAGCAGTTGCCGATCCGCCGCGAGTAGGCGATGGACTCCTCGTAGCGCTCGTGGATGCGGGTGAGACCGCGCTCGGCGGCCTGCTCCGGGGTGAGGACGCGGGCCAGCGCCTTGCGCCCCATCTTCGTGTAGGGCAGGTGGAAGCACAGGGCCGCGTAGTCGGCCAGGTCGAGGCCGGTGGCGGCGACGTGCGCCTCCCAGGCGCGGGTGAAGGTCTCCATGTAGCACTCGTTGGAGAGCTTGCCGTCGACGCGCGGCACGTCCTCGCCCTCGGGCCGCCAGAAGTCGTAGACGTCGGTGGTGACGGCCGTCGTGGCCGGGTCGATGGCGAGGAGGCGGGGGTCCTCGCGCACGAGCACGGCGACGGCGCCGGCGCCCTGGGTGGGCTCGCCGCCCGTGCGCAGGCCGTAGCGGGCGAGATCGGAGGCGATGACGAGGGCGGTGCGGCCGGGGTGGGCGGCCACGTAGTCCACCGCGGTGAGGAGCCCGGCGGTGCCGCCGTAGCAGGCCTCGCGCAGGTCGAAGGCGCGCACGGCGTCGGGCAGGGAGTACTCCTCGGCGAGGAGCCCGTGGACCATGACTGCCATGGCTTTGGAGGCGTCGACGCCGGACTCGGTGCCGAGCACGATGAGGCCGAGGGCGTCGCGGTCGGCCTGCTCCGTGCGCTCGAGGACGGCGGCGGCGGCGCGGGCACCCAGGGTGACGGCGTCCACCGTGGCCGGGGCGACGGCCATCTCGTCCTGACCGAGGCCGACGTGGAACTTGGCGGGATCGACGTCGCGGGCGAGGGCCAGGTCCGTCATCGGCAGGTAGAGGCCGGGGGTGGCGATCTCGAGGGCGTCGATTCCGATGGGCACGGGATCCTCCAGTGGTGTGGCGGCGTCACCGGCCGGCGCCGGCGTCGGCGCGGTCCGGTGACCGTGGCGCGGGCGCCGCCGCGGGTCGCGCGGCGGGGCGGACCAGGGTGGCCCGAGTGCCCTAGACTACGCCGGATATCTTCTCAGGACGGGGGACGCCATGGACGATGCACGCACCGCTCGGAAGGCCGGCGACGGGTCCGTGACCAGCGGCTCCACCGCGGTGCCGGCCCCGTTGGAGGACGGCGACGTCGTGCTCGTCGCGGCCGTCCGCACCCCCATGGGGAGGCGGCGCGGGGCCCTGGCGGACCGCAGCGCCGTCGACCTGGGCGTGCTCGCCGTCCGCGGCGCCCTCGACGCCGTGCCCGCGGTGCGCGAGGACGTCGCCCAGGTCATCGTCGGCAACGTCATCCAGGCAGGCTCCGGGCAGAACGTCGCCCGGCAGGTCTCCCTCGGCGCGGGACTGGCGCACGAGGTGCCCGCCACGACCGTCAACGAGGTCTGCGGCTCCGGCCTCAAGGCCGTCGTGCTCGCGGCCCAGCTCATCCAGCTGGGTCGCGCCGAGGTCGTCGTCGCCGCGGGCACCGAGTCCATGACCCGCGCACCGCTCGTCTCCGCCTACGACGCCGAGACCCGCTCCTACGGCGAGGCCCGTCCCTCCCTCATGACGGACGCCCTCGAGGACGCCTTCTCCGGCATGCCCATGGGGCTGACGGCGGAGGAGGTCTCCCAGCGCTGGCGGATCGACCGGGCCTCCCAGGACGCCTGGGCCCTCGCCTCCCAGCAGCGCGCCGCCGCGGCCACCGCGACCGGGGCCTTCGAAGCGGAGATCGTGCCGGTCGAGCTGACCGACGGCACCCTCATGACGGCTGACGAGCCCATCCGCGGCGGCTCCACCGCCGAGGGCATCGGCGCCCTGTCCCCCGTGTTCTCCGAGGACGGCGTCGTCACCGCCGCCAACGCCTCCCCGGTCACCGACGGCGCCTCCGCCGTCGTCCTGACCTCCGCCTCCTACGCCCGCGCGCACGGCCTGCCGGTTCTCGCGCGGCTCAGCGACTACGAGGAGATCGCCATCGACCCGGCGGTCATGGGCATCGCGCCGCGCTTCGCGATCCCGGCGCTCCTGGAGCGCAGCGGGCACGCCGTCGGCGACGTCGACTCCTGGGAGGTCAACGAGGCCTTCGCGGTGACGACGGTCGCGGCCACGCGCGAGCTCGGCCTCGAGCCCGAGCGGGTCAACCCCGACGGCGGCGCCATCGCGCTCGGCCACCCGCTCGGCTCGACGGGCGTGCGCCTCCTCGTCACGCTGGCGCACCGGATGGTGCGCGAAGGCCAGTCCCGCGGCGTCGCCTCCCTGTGCGTGGGCGGCGGGCTCGGGCTCGCGGCTCTCCTCGAGCGGCCGGCCGGGCTCGCCGGAACCGACGACGCAGCCGGCGCCGAGGGTGCCGACGCCGGAACCGCTGTCCCCTTCTACCGCCTGAGCCCGGCCGAGCGCCGCGACCGGCTCGTGACCGACGGCGTCCTCTCCCCCACCGACGCCGAGGTCCTCGCCTCTCCGCTCGGTCTGGACGCGGACACGGCGGCCGGCCTCATCGAGAACCAGGTCGGGCAGACCCACCTGCCCCTCGGTGTGCTTCCCGGCCTCGTCGTCGACGGCCGGTCCTGGACGGTCCCGATGACGACGGAGGAGGCGAGCGTCGTCGCCGCCGCCTCGAACGGGGCGCGGATCGTGCGCGGCGCGGGCGGCTTCCACACCGAGGTGCCCGGCCGCCTCATGATCGGGCAGGTCGTCCTCGTGAACCCGGTCGCCGAGGACCTCCCGGCGATGGTCACCGCGCTGCGCCCTGAGATCGACGCCGCCGCGGCGCAGGCCTACCCCTCGATCCTCAAGCGCGGCGGCGGCCTGCGCGAGGTGCGCGTGCGCGAGGTCGCCGGCCCCGACGGCATGGGCGCTGACGGTGCCCGCGCCCGCGCCTTCGTGTGCGTCGACCTCCTCGTCGACGTCCGCGACGCCCAGGGCGCCAACATCGTCGACGCGATCGCCGAGGCCGTCGCCGATCTCCTGCGCGAGCGTCTGCCGCGCGAGGAGGTCCTCATGGCGATCATCTCCAACGACGCCACGGAGTCCCTCGTCACCGTGTCCTGCGACGTGCCCGCGCACGTCCTCGTCTCCCGACGCGACGCCGCCGCGGCCGGCGTCGGGGCCGAGGGCGGTCCCACCGCGGACTCGGCCGAGGGACGCGCCGTCCTCGAGGGTCTCGGCGCCGAGCAGGCGCGTCGGATCGCGATGGCCTCCGACCTCGCCCAGGTGGACGTCCACCGTGCCGTCACGCACAACAAGGGCGTCATGAACGGCGTCCACGCCGTCGTCCTCGCCGTCGGCAACGACACCCGCGCCATCGCGGCCGGCTGCCCCGCCTGGGCGGCACGCGACGGTCGCTACCGCGGCCTGTCGCAGTGGTCGACGACCACCGGTGAGGACGGCGGCGTCGTCCTCCACGGCGAGATGACGCTGCCGCTGCCGATGGCGACGGTGGGCGGCTCGTCGCGGGCGCTGCCCGAGGCGCGGGCCGCCCTGGGGCTGCTCGGCGCGGAGTCCGCCGTCGACCTGGCCCGGGTGGCGGCTGCGACGGGGCTCGCGCAGAACCTCACCGCGCTGCGGGCCCTCGTCACCGACGGCATCCAGCGCGGGCACATGAACCTGCAGGCCCGGGCCCTCGCCATGGCGGTCGGGGCCACCGGCTCGCGGATCGAGGCCGTGGCCGAGGGGCTGCGGCGGGCCGAGCGCATGAACGAGGAGACGGCGAGGTCGATCCTCGCGTCCCTCGACTGACGCCGGGCCTAGAGCAGGATCGTCGCGTAGGTGCCGACCCGCTGGAACCCCAGCCCGGAGTAGAGGCCGAGGGCGGGCTCGTTGAAGTCGTTGACGTAGAGGCTGACGATCCCGTCGGGCCCCAGGTGCTCGGCGCGCACGCGGTCCACCGTCGCGGCGAGCGCCGCGGTCGCGACGCCGCGCCCGCGCAGGTCGTCGCGGGTCCACACGCCGGTCAGCTGGGCGACGGAGGGTCTGCCTCCCCCACCGCGTCGCAGGGCGCCCACGTCCGCCTTGAAGGCCACCTGGGCGGGTCCTCCGGGCATCGGCGGGCGGCCGGTGCCGTCGTCGAGGAGGACGTAGGAGCGGCCCGTGGCGACGAGGTCCTCGACGTGGCGGGCGTAGGAGCCGCCCGAGGCCGTCGGGTCGTAGCCGAGCTCGCCGACGAACATGGCCACCGAGGCGGGCAGGACGAGGCCGGTCTCCTCGACGCGGGCGGCACGCAGCCCCTCGGCCGCCCAGCGCGCCTCCGGCCTCGCCCGGACGGCGCCGTCGGCGAGGCCCCCGGCCGGGAACGGAGCGGCGAGGAGGGGCTGCACCCAGCGCTCCTCGCGGGCGGTCTGCCCGAGGGCTGACAGCTCGGGCCAGACGGACTCGACGTCCTCGGCGGGCCCGGAGACGGAGCCCTGGCGGGTGAGGCGGGCGCGGGCGTGCGCGGCGAGCGAGCGGACCTGGCCGCGGTCGGCGCCGTCGTGGCCGAGCCCGGGACGGGGCGCCAGACCGAAGGGCATGAGCGAGCCGGTGGCCCAGGCGGCGCCGTTCGGCCGGGCGGGCCTGCCCAGGACGACGACGTCGCCGCGTCCCCAGCGGGTCCATCGCGACACCTGGTGGGCGAGGGCGAGCCCACCGACCGGCTCGAGGGCGGTCAGCGCCAGGAGTCCCGAGACGCGCTCGGGGCTCACCGGCGTGAGCGGGTGGGTGAGGAGGTGCACGGCGGGTAGGCTCAGACGGGGGCGACGAGGTCGACCCACACGAGGACGACCGTCATGAGGATGAGAAGGACGAGGACCACCTGCCCGACGGGCAGCATGCGGGCGACGTCGACGTAGCCGGGGTCCGGGCGGCCGCGCCAGTGCGCGACCTGCCGCCTGGCACCCTCCCAGAGGGCACCGGCGATGTGCCCGCCGTCCAGCGGGAGCAGCGGGACGAGGTTGAAGGCGAAGAGCGCGAGGTTGAGGGAGCCGAGCAGGCTCAGCATGGAGAACAGACGCGCGGAGAAGGGGATGGTGCCGCCGCCCGAGCCGGTGCCGGCGCTCGTCACCTCGCCGGCGATGCGCCCCATGCCGACGAGTGAGATGAGCCCCTGGGAGCTGCGCTCCTCGAGGCCGAGGCCCGCGGCGACGGCGTGGTAGAGCCCCGAGGGGATGGTGAGGATGGCGCCGAGGGGCTGGCCGACGGCCGTCGTGACGTCCCCGGCGATCTCCCCGGCGGAGGAGCGCACCGTGCCGAGGGCCGGGCCGATGCCGACGTAGGGGCGCTCCTGCGTGACCGTGTTCCCGTCTGAGTCCTTCTTGACGTCGCCGGAGCCGGTGTAGACGGTCCGCTCGACCTCGACGGCGGTGACGGTGAGGGTGAGCTCCTTCCCGGCGCGGTCGACGACGACGGTCGCGGGGCTCGTGCCGGACGCGACGATGGCGTCCTGGACCTGCGTCCACGTGCTCGTCTCCGTGCCGTTCCAGGAGAGGATCTCGTCGCCGACCTGGAACCCGGCGACGGAGGCGGGGGAGGCCGGGTCGGAGCTCGTGCAGGCCGTACCGGCGTCGATGTGGGAGGAGACGCAGGCGGCGACGCTGGAGACGGTCGAGGTGTAGGCGGGCTGGCCGACGACGCCGAGGGCGACGGCGAGCAGGACGATGCCGAGGGCGAGGTTCGTGAGGATGCCGCCGGCCATGACGGCGAGCTTCCGCGGCACGGTGAGGCGGTAGAAGGCGCGGTGCCGCTCGTCCGGGCCGAGCTCGTCGAGGGACTCCTCGCGGGCCTGGGCGATGAGGGAGCCGGGCTTGTCGACGCGCCCGGGCGGGGCGAGCGGGATCATGCCGAGGAGCCGGCAGTAGCCGCCGAGCCAGATCGCCTTGACGCCGTACTCGGTGCCGCCGCGGGTGGTCGACCAGATGCGGGGACCGAAGCCGATGAAGTACTCGGGGACCTTCACGCCGAAGCGCTTGGCGGGCAGCATGTGCCCGAGCTCGTGGAGGGCCACGGACAGCCCGATCCCCACGACGAGGATGAGGACGCCGAGGACGTAGGCGAGGGCTGTGGGCACGTGGCCTCCTGTGTCATCCGGCTGCGGGCCGGTCGTCGGGTGGGCGGCGGGCGGCCCGGGCTCCGGGCCGCGGGCGGGTCACTCGACGGAGAGCAGGACCTCGACGACGCGGGCGAGGTAGCGGTCGACGCTGGGCTCGTCGTAGGCCTTCTCGCGGCGGGCGGCGCGGAAGGTGGCGCCGCGGACCTCGGCGGAGGCGAGGGCCTTGTCGTCGTCGAAGTAGGCGGAGACGCGGTCCATGAGGGCGTCCACGTCCTCCTTGAGGTAGCCCTGCTTCTCCGCGGGGGCGAAGCGCTCCCCCTCGGGCCGCAGCAGGCGCGGGTAGAGCGTGGTGGCGAGGTCCTGGACCTCGTCCATCCAGGCCTCGCGTCCGTGGTCTGCGACGTACTCGGAGCGTCGGCGCTGCAGGAAGGCCGACTCGAGGCGGTCGAGGGCGGAGTCGCCGGCGTCGGGCTGGTAGCCGCCGCGGACGACGTCGAAGGCGACGGTGCGCACGCCCGCGGAGTCCATCTCGTCGATCTCGCCGTCGTCGTAGATCTCGCGGGCGGTGGTGAAGTAGACGTCGACCTGCTCGGGGCGGTAGCCGCGCCGCAGGTGGCCGACCTTGGGGAACATCTCCTCGGAGCCGCGCTTCTCGCTCACGCCTTGGCCCTGCCTCTCTCCTGGTTGAGCACCTCGGTGGCCAGCTGGCCGCAGGCGCCGTCGATGTCGCTGCCGCGGGTGTCGCGCACGGTCGTGGTGATGCCAGCCCGGCGCAGGGTCTCGATGAACTCGTCCTGGGTTTCCTGCGTGGAGCAGGTCCAGATGGAGCCCGGCGTCGGGTTGAGCGGGATGGGGTTGACGTGGGCCCAGCCGTGGCCGCGGGCGTTGAGCTCGTCGGCGAGGCGCTGGGCGCGCCAGGCGTGGTCGTTCATGTCCTTGATGAGGGCGTACTCGATGGACACGCGACGGCCGGTGGTCTCGTAGTAGTCGTGGGCGGCGTCGAGGAGCTCGCCGACCTTCCACTTGGAGTTGATGGGGATGAGCTCGTCGCGCAACTCGTCGTCGGGGGCGTGGAGGGAGACGGCCAGGGTGACCGGGAGCCCCTCCCCCGCGAGCTTGCGGATGAGCGGGACGAGGCCGACGGTGGAGACGGTGATGCCGCGGGCGGACAGGCCGAAGCCCTCCGGGGCGGGGTCGATCATGCGGTGGAGGGCGCCGACGACGTTCTTGTAGTTGATCATCGGCTCGCCCATGCCCATGAAGACGACGTTGGACAGGCGGGCGGGGCCGCCGGTGAGGTCGCCGCGCTCGGAGGCCTGGGCGGCGTAGCGGACCTGCTCGACGATCTCCGCGGTGGACAGGTTGCGGGTGAGGCCCATCTGGCCGGTGGCGCAGAAGGGGCAGGCCATGCCGCAGCCGGCCTGGGACGAGACGCACAGGGTGGTGCGGTCCTTGTAGCGCATGAGGACGGACTCGACGCGGACGCCGTCGTGGAGCTCCCACAGGTGCTTGATGGTGCGGCCGCCGTCGGCGCGCAGAGCGCGGACCTCGTGGATGAGCTCGGGGAGGAGCTCGCCGGCGAGCTGGTCGCGCTGGCCGGCGGGGAGGTCGGTCATGTCCTCGGCATCGCGGGTGAAGCGCGTGAAGTAGTGGCGCGAGAGCTGGTCGGCGCGGAAGGGCTGGAGACCGGCGTCCTTGAGGGCCTTCTTGCGGCCGGCGAGGTCGTAGTCGGCGAGGTGCTTGGGGGCCTTGCCTCGGGCCGGCGGGACCGCGAAGGACAGGCGCGGGCGCGCGTCGGGGCTCGTCGCGCCCTCGGGCGGCTGGTCGGTGGGGAGCACCTGGACCTCGCCGGGGACGGGGCCGGCGGGCCCACGCCAGACGGCGACGGGCTCGGGGCGGCGCGGTGCGCGGCGAGTACGGTCGTTGGGGGTGCTCACGGAGCCTGCGGTCCTCTCGGGTGGGCGTTCTGGCACTGCTGCGCACTCTAGTGCGAGCGGCGGCGGGGGCCCAGGCGGCGCGCTCCGCCGTGTGCGGACGGGTGGGGAGGTCGGCACCCGCAGCGTGGGGGTTCCGGGCCACCGGCTCCGGAACGAGGGCGGCCGCCCGGCCACCGGGCCCGGTCGCCCCTCGCCGGCGCGCCGCCGTCCTCACCAGACGATGAGCGTGAAGAGGTAGACGAGCGGGGCCGCGACGAGGATGGAGTCGAGCCGGTCCATGAGCCCGCCGTGGCCGGGCAGGAGCGTGCCCATGTCCTTGAGGCCGAGGTCGCGCTTGAGGAGCGACTCGCCGAGGTCCCCGAGCGTCGAGACGACGACGGTGCAGGCGCCCAGGAGCGCCCCCGCCCAGACCGGGCCGCCGAGGCCCCACAGGCACCCGGCACCGGCGAGGACGGCGGCCGCCATGGAGCCGGCGAAGCCCTCCCAGGACTTCTTGGGCGAGACGGAGGGCGCCATGGGGTGCTTGCCGAAGGTGATGCCGGCGAGCCAGCCGCCGGTGTCGTTGGCGACGGGCAGGCCGATGAGCATGAGGGTCTTGCCGACGCCCTGGTCCTGGGCGGTGATGAGGACGGCGAATCCCGCGAGGAAGGGCAGGTAGGTGGCGGCGAGGACGGCCGCGGAGGCGGCCACGGAGCGGGAGCGGCGCACGGCGTCGTGGGCCGTGGTGCGCGGGACGCCGTCGTGGTCGGCGCGCTCGAGGGCGGTGCCGGTCTCGGTCTCGGCCTGCTCGAGGAAGGCCCACAGGACGCAGGCGCCGGCGGTGGCGAGGTACGCGCCGAGCGCCGCCTCGGCGCCGACCCGCCAGGCGCACACGGCGATGCCGAGGGTGCCGAGCCACAGGGGCGGCAGCGGGAGGCGGACGTCCTTGCGGGCGAAGGCGCCGGCGAGCTCCCACAGGGCGCCGCAGACGGCGAGGACGGCCACGCCGACGAAGACGACCTTGTTGAAGACGAGGGAGGCGAGGACGGTCCCGATGAGGACGACGGCGACCCCGACGGCGGCGGGCAGGTTGCGCCCCGCGCGCCCGGTGGAGGGCAGCGGGACGTGGTTGCGCGTCGGCGGCGGGGTCAGCAGCGTGCTCAGGAGGCTCACGGGAGGGCGGTTCCTGCTTCCTCGAGGGGCGCCCGACGGGGCGCGGCCTGGTGCGGTCTGGTGGAGACGGGGCCGGCCGGCGCTGCCGGTCGGGCCCGGTGGCGCGGCCGCGCGACCGCGCCCGGCGGAGCCGGCGCCGTCAGGGGCGGCGTCACGGGCGCGGGGGGGGGGGGGGGGGGGGGGGGGGGGGG
>SKEM01000837.1_pt1 | contig 17161 bp, 9 predicted proteins | sample 4826731 | NCBI WGS metagenome assembly SKEM01 (sample SAMN11008809, study PRJNA524170) | human gut metagenome | biome: Human fecal sample; material: Feces; isolation source: fecal sample from pouch patient p37 | host: Homo sapiens | place: Israel: Tel-Aviv | collected 2015-07-27
TCGCTAGACTCACCGGCATGATCGACCTGCGTGACCTCCGCGAGAACCCCGAGACCTACCGCGCCAGCCAGCGCGCCCGCGGCGCCGACGAGACCCTCGTCGACCGCATCATCGAGGCCGACGAGTCCCGCCGCGCCGACCTCGGCGCCTTCGAGTCCCTGCGCGCCGAGCAGAAGACGGTCTCCAAGTCCGTCGGCAAGGCCTCCCCGGAGGAGCGGCCCGCCGTCCTCGCGCACGCCAAGGAGCTCGCCGAGCAGGTCAAGGCCGCGGAGTCCCGCGCCAAGGAGTCCGAGGCGAGCCTCGACGAGCTCGCCCACCAGTTCCAGAACCTCATCGTCGGCGCCCCCTCCGGCGGCGAGGAGGACTTCGTCGTCCTGCGCCACGAGGGCCCCGAGATCCGCGACTTCGCCGCCGAGGGCTTCGAGCCCGCGGACCACCTCGTGCTCGGCGAGGGCCTCGACATCATCGACACCAAGCGCGGCGCCAAGGTCTCCGGCGCCCGCTTCTACTACCTCAAGGGCTGGGGCATGCGCCTCGAGCTCGCCCTCATGACCGCGGCCCTGGACAAGGCCGCCGAGCACGGCTTCACCCCGATGATCACGCCGACCCTCGTCTCCCCGCAGATCATGTCCGGCACCGGCTTCCTCGGCCTGCACGGCGACGAGATCTACTACCTGCCCACCGACGACCTCTACCTCACCGGCACCTCCGAGGTCGCCCTCGCCGGCTACCACAGCGACGAGATCCTCGAGCTGTCCGACGGCCCCAAGCGCTACATGGGCTGGTCCACCTGCTACCGCCGCGAGGCGGGCGCCGCCGGCAAGGACACCCGCGGCATCATCCGCGTCCACCAGTTCAACAAGGCCGAGATGTTCGCCTACGTCCGCCCCGAGGACGCCGAGGCCGAGCACCAGCGCCTCCTCGCCATGGAGGAGGAGATGCTCCACCTGGTGAACCTCCCCTACCGCGTCATCGACACCGCCGCCGGGGACCTCGGCTCGTCGGCCGCCCGCAAGTTCGACTGCGAGGCCTGGCTGCCCACCCAGGAGCGCTACATGGAGGTCACCTCCACCTCCAACTGCACCACCTACCAGGCGCGCCGCCTGTCCATCCGCGAGAAGCGCGACGGCAAGACCTCGCCCGTCGCCACCCTCAACGGCACGCTCGCCACGACCCGATGGATCGTCGCGCTCCTGGAGAACAACCAGCAGGCCGACGGCTCCGTCGTCGTCCCCGAGGGCCTGCGCCCCTACATGGGCGGCCTCGAGGTCATCGAGCCCGTCGCCTGAGCCCCGCCACTGCGACGAGCCGAGCAGCGCGCCCGTGACACCCGAGACCACCCCCGACGACGCCCGCCTCCCGGTCGGGACGAGCCCCGTCCTCGGCGGCCCGACCCCCGACGACGGGGGCAGGCGCGCCCCCGCGGGCTCCGGGGAGCGCCGCCCCGGCCGCCCGGTCCGGGCCGCCGAGACCGTCGTCGCCGGGCCCGCCGGCACCGGTTCCGGGGCCCTGCCCGACGGCGCGCTCGGCGGCTCCCCGGAGTACGTCGACGGCGGCTGGCCCGCCCGGCTCGGCCACGACGCCTACCACGCCCTCGTGCGCGAGCGGGTCGCGGACCTGGACCGCCTCGACCCGGAGCGCGAGCGCCTCGTCCCGGAGCCGCGCCTCCTCGTCGCCCTCGACGTCGACGGCACCATCCTCGACATGGCCGGCCGCGTCTCCGAGCGCGTCATGGCCGCCGTCGCCCGTCTTCGCACCTACGGCGCCCAGGTCGTCATCTCCACCGGGCGCGGCGTCCAGGCGGCCCTGCCCGTCGCCCGGCACGTCGGCCTCACCGACGGCTGGATGGTCTGCGCCAACGGCGCCCTCACGCTGCGCATGGACCCCGACGCCCCCGGCGGCTACGAGGTCGTCGAGTCCCTCACCTTCGACCCGGCCCCGGCCATCGACCGCCTCCACGCGGCACTGCCGGAGGCCATCGTCGCCACCGAGGACCTCGAGCACGGGTTCCGCGGCTCGCGGCGCTTCCCCGAGGGCGAGCTCATCGAGACTCAGACCGTCGTCGACCTCGACGAGCTGCGCGCCGAGCCCGGCACCCGCATCATCCTGCGCGCCCCCGGCGTCCCCGTCGAGGAGTTCACCGCCGCCGTCGACGCGGCCGGTCTCGAGGCCGTCGAGTACGCCATCGGCTGGACCGCCTGGCTCGACGTGGCCCCCGGCGGCGTCACCAAGGCCAGCGCCCTCGAGTCCCTCGCCGCCCGTGTCGGCTCGGACGCCTCCCGCGCCGTCGCCGTCGGGGACGGCACCAACGCCCTCGCCATGCTCACCTGGGCCGGCGCCGGGGCCGTCATGGGCTCCGCTCCGCAGGAGGTCAAGGACGTGGGCGACCTCGTCACCGCGGACGTGTGGCGCGACGGCTGCGCCGCCGTCCTGGACGCCATCATCGAGAGGACCCGAGACCTCGCATGAACCCCGCCTCCCCGTCCCCCACCCGCTCGCGCCTGCGCCGCGCCGGAGCGCTCGCGGCCGCCCTCGCCCTGGCTGGCGGCGGCCCCGCCGCCTGCTCCGGCTCCAGCCCCTCCGGCGACGCCACCGCGCAGATCACCGGCTGCGCCGACCTCGACGGCGTCACCGGCCTGTCCGGCCACAAGGTCACCGTCGCCACCTCCTTCACCGGCGTCGAGGCCGAGCGCTTCGACCAGTCCCTCGCCCGCTTCGAGTCCTGCACCGGCATCGACGTCGTCCAGAAGGGCTCCGACTCCCTCGAGTCGGACATGCGCGCCCTCGTCGACGCGGCGGACGCGAGCGGCGCCTCGACGGCGACCGCTGCCGCCGCGGAGCCGGGCGTCGACGTCGCCGTCCTCCCGCCGCCCGGCCTCGTCGAGGACCTCACCGACGCGGGCCTCCTGACAGCCCTCCCGAACTCCGTCAACGCCAACATCGAGGCCGGCTGGGACCGCTCCTGGGCCGAGGTCGGCACCGTCGCCGGCACCGCTTACGCCATCCCGCTGCAGGCCAGCGTCAAGTCGATGGTCTGGTACTCGCCGACCGCCTTCAAGGAGGCCGGCTACCGGGTCCCCACCACCTGGGCCGACCTCGTCGCCCTCACCGAGCAGGTCGCCGCCGACCACCCCGACGGCTCCGTCACCCCCTGGTGCCTGGGCCTCGCCGACGGCGCCTCCTCCGGCTGGGGCATGAGCGACTGGCTCGAGGACACGATCCTGTCCACGGAGGGCCCCGGCGCCTACGACAAGTGGGCCGGCCACGAGGTCGCCCTCGACGACACCATCGGCGTGCAGGCCCTCGACGCCGTCGGCTCCCTCGTCCTCGCCGACGGCCACGTCGACGGAGGCCGCGAGGGCGCGCTCAAGGCCACCGTCACCGACGCCGCCGCCGACCTCGTCTCCGGCACGTGCCTCATGCTCCACGGCTCCTCGTCGCTGGAGACCCTCCTTCCCGCCGGCACCATCGTCACCGACGCCGAGGGCGCCGACGCCGTCGACGTCGAGGCCTCCGGCGAGGCCGTCGCCTCCTCCGCCGCGACCGCGAGCACGACGGCGAGCGCGTCGACCCCCGCGACGGCGACCGCCTCGTCGACCTCGGGCCCCGTCTCCACCGGCGACGCCGTCTCCGCCTTCACCCTGCCCAGCGACGACGAGACCAGCTCCCCGCTTCTCGTCGGCGGCGACTACGCCGTCGCCCTGAGCACCGCCACGGCCGATGAGAAGGCCGTCGAGGCCGTCCTCGACTACCTCTCGAGCACCGAGTGGTCCCAGACCCGCGTCCAGCTCGGCGGCGTCGCCACCGCCAACCGCGGCGTCGACGCCTCCACGATCCGCTCCGCCGTCACCCGCCGCGCCACCCAGCAGCTCCAGTCGCGCCAGTCCGCCATCCGCATGGACGCCTCCGACTCCATGCCCTCGCAGGTCGGCACCGACGCCCTGTGGGGCGCCCTCACCAAGTACGTCAGCGGCGAGCTCACCTCCGAGGAGGCCCTCGCCGAGGCGGAGGCCGCCTGGCCGAAGGACGACGCCGGCGTCACCTCCAGCGACGGCGCCGAGTCCACGGCGACGCCCAGCGTCGACGAGCACTGAGCCGGCGGCGAGCAGGTCCGGGCCGGTCCTGGTCGGCACCGGACGGCAGCGGCCGGCCCCGGCCGGATCCTCGAGAACCCGCCCTCCGCGGCCCCACTGAGGCCCAGCGCTGGCGGTAGCCTGCGACCACGGGCGACGGGGCACCGCCGTCGCCGTCGAGGAGGACACCATGGGACTGGGCTGGATCGGCGCCCCCGAGCACAACCGCTGGCTCTCCGACGAGACCCACGCGCTCCTGCGCTACGCGCGCGCCGCGACCGTGCCGGCCGGTTTCGGCTGGATCGGGGAGGACGGCGTCGTCGACGAGTCCCGCCCCGTCGAGCTCTGGATCACCGGGCGCATGACCTTCGCCTTCTCCCTCGGCGTCCTCATGGGGATCCCCGGCTGCCGTCGCTACGCCGACCACGGCGTCAAGGCCCTGAGCACCGCCCTGCGCGACCACGAGCACGGCGGCTGGTACTCCGCCATCCGCCACGAGCTCGACGCCGACGGCCACGGCGTCCCCGCCGACCCCGAGGGCCGCAAGGAGTGCTACCAGCACGCCTTCGTCCTCCTCGCCGCCGCCGCGGCCACCGCCGCCAACCGCCCCGGCGCCACCGAGCTCCTCCGCGACGCCATCGAGTGCCAGGACCGCTACTGGTGGGACGAGGAGTTCGGCATGCCGATCGAGTCCTACGCGGTCGACCTCACCGACCCCGAGGACTACCGCGGCATCAACGCCGCCATGCACACCGTCGAGGCCTACCTCGCCACCGCCGACGTCACCGGCGACGAGCGCTGGCTCGCCCGCGCCGTCCAGATCATCGACTTTGCCGTCAACGTCCAGGCCCGCGCCAACGGCTGGCGCATCCCCGAGCACTACGACACCTCCTGGCACCCCCTCCTCGACTACAACCGCGACCAGCCGGCCCACCCCTTCCGCCCCTACGGGGTCACCCCCGGGCACGGCCTGGAGTGGTCGCGCCTGACCGTGCAGGCCCGCGCCTCCCTCGTCGCCCGGGGCCTGCCCACGCCCGACTGGATGCTCGACGCCGCCGAGGAGCTCTTCGACCGCGCCCGCACCGACGGGTGGCGCGTCGACGGCGGCCCCGGCTTCGTCTACACGACCGGCTTCGACGGCGAGCCCATCGTCCACGAGCGCATGCACTGGGTGGTCTGCGAGGGCGTGAGCGCCGCCGCCGCCATCCGCCGCGCCCTGCTCGACGACGGCCGCGGCGAGATCGAGGTCGAGCACTACGAGCACTGCTACCGCTCCTGGCTCGACTACGCCGAGCAGTACCTCATCGGCGAGCCGGGCACGTGGTGGCACGAGCTCGACCAGGCCAACGCGCCCTCGACCCGCACGTGGGCCGGGCACCCGGACGTCTACCACGCGCTCCAGGCCGTGCTCATGTCCCGCGTCCCCGTCCAGCCGGCCATCGCGCAGGCGCTGGCCGAGGGGCGCCTCGACGATCCCGCCACGCCGATGCGCCCCCAGGATGAGGGGCGTCGGCGCGGGCTCTTCGGTCGCGGCTGACGACGTCGCGGACAGGGTGAGGTCCGGCGCCCGGCCCACCCACGGGGTCCGATTCGGGTTCGGGCGGCCGGCGCGGTCCCCGGGCGGCGCCCCCGACGCCGGTGCTGAGCGGCGCACGCGGCGCCGTCGCACCCGGTGGTAGGGTCTCCCGCGCATGGAGAGGTGGCAGAGCGGCCGAATGCGGTGGTCTTGAAAACCGCTGTGCGCCTGGCGCACCGGGGGTTCGAATCCCTCCCTCTCCGCCGCTGACGGGGCCCCGTCCTCCTCCGGGAGGGCGGGGCCCCGTCCGACGTCTGACCTCAATGCCCGCCGGGCCATTCTCGGGACAAAGGTCCCCTCCGGCGTTACCGTGACCTGGATCCCGCCTTCGCCGATGACGTCGAGACCCCGCCACGGCGGTCGTGGGAGTCCCCGCGCGCACCCCCGCGCGCGCCCCTGATGACGTGAGGTCACCTCCATGAGCACACCCGTCCTCCACCAGCCCTCCAGCCTCTCCGAGGGGCAGCGGGCGACGCCGCCGTCGACCGGCGAGCGGCGCCGCCGCGTCCTCGGGCTCGCGATCGGTGTCGTCCTCGCCGTCGCCGCCTACCTCGCCATGCCCGCCGCCGCGATCAGCACCGTCACCGCCGTCGCCGACCCCGAGGACGCCGCCTCCATGACGGAGTCCGGCCTGCGCCTCACCGCCGCCGTCGCCATCCTCATGGGCGCCTGGTGGATGACCGAGGCGATCCCGCTGGCCGCGACCGCCCTCGTCCCCCTCGTGCTCTTCCCCGTCCTCGGCTCCGACACCTTCAAGGACGCGGCCGCCCCCTACGCCTCCGGCACGATCTTCCTGTTCATGGGCGGCTTCATGCTGGCGCTGGCGATGCAGCGCTGGAACCTGCACCGGCGCATCGCGCTGCTCACCGTCCTCGCCGTCGGCACGCGTCCCAAGATGCTCGTCCTGGGCTTCATGCTCGCCACCGGCTTCATCTCCATGTGGGTCTCGAACACGGCGACCGCCGTCATGATGCTGCCCATCGGCACCTCGATCCTCGTCCTGACCGGCCAGCTCGAGGAGAAGGAGGGCGGGGCCCAGACGCGCTTCGCCACCGCCCTCATGCTCGGCATCGCCTACGCCGCCTCCATCGGCTCGCTGGGCACCATCATCGGCACGCCGCCCAACACCCTCCTCATCGCCTACCTCAAGGAGACCTTCGACCTCACCATCGGCTTCGGCCAGTGGATGATCATGGGTGTCCCGCTCGCCGTCGTCTTCCTCCTCGTGTGCTGGTGGCTCCTCACGAGCGTCCTGTTCAAGCCCGAGATGGAGGAGATCCCCGGCGGCAAGGAGGTCATCCGCGAGGAGCTGCGCAAGCTCGGGCCCTGGAGCGGGGGAGAGGTCGCCGTCGCCGTCATCTTCGTGGCCGCGGCGCTGTCCTGGTCCCTCATCCCGACGCTCCTGCCGGACTCCGGGATCACCGACGAGTCCATCGCGATGATCGTCGCGCTGGTGCTCTTCCTCGTGCCGGCGCCCGGTCGCGGCGGCGTGCGCCTCCTCGACTGGGCCACCGCCAAGGACCTGCCCTGGGACGTCCTCCTCCTGTTCGGCGGCGGCCTCGCCCTGTCCGCGGAGTTCTCCAAGCAGGGCCTGTCGGTCTGGATCGGCGAGGCGGCCAAGGGGCTGTCGGTGCTGCCCGTCGTCCTCGTCGTCGTCGCCGTGGCGGCCATGGTCATCTTCCTCACCGAGCTCACGTCCAACACGGCGACGGCCGCGGCCTTCCTCCCGATCATGGGCGGCGTGGCCGTCGGCATCGGCGTCGACCCGCTGCTGCTCGTCGTGCCCGTGGCGCTCGCGGCGACCTGCGCCTTCATGCTGCCGGTGGCGACGCCGCCGAACGCCATCGCCTTCGGCTCGGGCTACGTCTCCATGGGGTCGATGGTCAAGGCGGGCATCTGGCTCAACCTCATCGGCATCGTCCTCATCGGGCTCACTGTCTTCCTGCTCGGCGTGCCCGTGCTCGGCATCGGCCTCTGAGCCGACGGCGGCCGGGTCTCGGAGGCGCCGGACCCGGCCCGTGCGCGGGCCTCCGGACCCGGTCGGAGCCGGGCACTGCGCCGCCGTCGACCCGCCGCCGACCTTTTGCCTCGCGGCCACGCGCTGGGGTAACCTGCGCAGGCCGACAAGGCGTCTGGAGACGTCGCATAGTGGCCTAGTGCGCTTTCCTGCTAAGAAAGTTGGGGATAAAACCCCTCGGGAGTTCGAATCTCCCCGTCTCCGCTGGTGGACCCCGGAACCGTTGAGGTTCCGGGGTTCTTCGCGTTCCGGGGCTGTGCCGAGACGGGCGCCCGGGGCCCACATGGGATCCGGCGCCGCCCGCCGCCGCCCTCCGTGCCGCTCCGACGCCGCGCTCGTACCTTCCGCCCCGAGACCCACGGCAAGGGTGTGGGTCTCGGGACGAACGGTACGAGTTCGACGGGTTGGGCGCCGCTGGGCGCTGGGCCGACGTCGTGAGCCGGCTCGCCCCGCGGCATGAGTCCCCGCACTCCCGCCGCACCCGGACCCGGGACGGAGGTCCAGCACGATGCGCGTGCGGATCCGCCGGACCGCATGAGGTCACAGCCCCGTAACATCACAGACCGATAACGTTCCCTGTGATCGGGAGCACCCCGCCCCGTCACCCCTGCCCGGTGCCTCGCACGGACGTGCGACCCGGGCGTCCGTCTCACAGGAGGACACCGTGCGCCTGCACATCCCAGCACGGCGTGGGCTCGCCGTCGGCGCCGCCGCCATCACCCTGGCGGCGCTCGTCGCGCCCACCGCCGCAGCCGCGCCGACCACCACGTCGGACACCAGCCCGTCGGACAAGATCACCGCGAGCCTCACGCTCTCCGACGGCTCCCAGGCCGAGAACGTCCCGAACCGCTGGTTCGTCGAGCTCTCCTCGCCGTCGCAGTCCGAGGGCACCTCCGCGGCGACCATCACGAAGGAGCAGAACGACCTCAAGGACGCCATCGAGGACGCCGACATCGACGCGACCGTCACGCACGCATACGGCGAGCTGTGGAACGGCGTCTCCCTGTCCGTCCCGGACGACCAGGTCGAGGACCTCGCCGCCCTCCCCGAGGTCCGGTCCGTCCAGCCCGTCGTCATCATCCCGGAGTCCAAGGACGTCGTCGCCGACGACGGCGTCACCGCCGCCGAGGAGGCCGCGGGCGTCTCCGCCCCGCAGATGGTCAACGCCCTCGACATGACCGGCGCCGGCATCGCCCAGTCCCAGCTCGGCCTCACCGGCAAGGGCGTCAGGATCGGCATCATCGACTCCGGCGTCGACTACGACCACAAGGAGTTCGGCGGCTCCGGCGTCTCCGGCCCCGAGCCCTCCAACCCCTCCTGGGACGGCTCCACGAGCTTCCCGACCTCCAAGGTCAAGTGGGGCTACGACTTCGTCGGCAACGCCTACGGCGACAAGTCCCTCCCCGAGGACCAGGTCTACACCGCCAAGCCCGACGCCTTCCCGGACGACTGCGGCGGCCACGGCACCCACGTCGCCGGCATCGCCGCCGCCGACGCCGCCGAGGGCACCGATGAGATCCGCGGCGTCGCCCCCGACGCCGAGCTCGGCGCCTACCGCGTCTTCGGCTGCACCGGCTCCACCTCCTCCGACGTCATGGCCGCCGCCATGCAGATGGCCGCCGACCAGGGCATGGACGTCGTCAACATGTCCATCGGCGCCGACTACGTCGTCTTCTCCGACTACCCGACCGCCGTCTCCGCGGACGCCATGGCCGACAAGGGCATCGTCGTCACCGTCGCCCAGGGCAACATCGGCGACAAGGGCCGCTGGACCATGGGCGCCCCCGGCTCCTCCAACAAGGTCATCACCGTCGGCAGCGTCGACAACGTCATCGAGACGAACTACTACCTCACGGTGAGCACCAACGAGGGCGCGAAGTTCGCCTACGCGACGGGCTCCGGCTCCACCGCCGACGTCGTCCGCGACGACGACGCCTCCTTCCCGCTCGTCGCCGCCGGCGATCCCGCCGCCGACCTCGCTGCCGCCGAGCTGTGCGACCCCGTCGCCGACGGCGCCTTCGAGGGTAAGACCGTCATCATCCGCCGCGGCGGCTGCACCTTCCGCCAGAAGGTCCTGGGCGCCCAGGCGGCCGGCGCCGTCGGCGTCATCCTCGACAACAACACCGACGGCGTCATCTCCGCCGACCTCTCCGGCACCGACGGCCAGACCATCGACATCCCCGTCGCCTCCGTCTCCCAGGCCGACGGCGACGCCATCCGCGCCGCCCTCACCGACGACTCGACGCTGACCTTCACCACGCAGCACGCCGAGTTCCCCGTCGCCACGGGCGGTCAGGTCTCCGACTACTCCAGCTGGGGCCTCAACTCCGACCTCAGTCTCAAGCCCGACGTCTCCGCCCCCGGCGGCCTCATCTGGTCCACCTGGCCCATCGACCAGGGCGGCCCGTACAAGACGATCTCCGGCACCTCGATGGCGACGCCCTACACCGCCGGCTCCATCGCCCTCATCCTCCAGGCCCACCCGGAGATCAAGGACCTCAACGGCACCGCCGCCAAGGACGCCGTCGCCTGGCGCCTGCGCTCCACCGCCACGCCGCTGACGTGGGCCGGCGGCGACGACGCCTCCAAGCTCGAGCCCCTCGCCCGCCAGGGCGCCGGCCTCATCAGCGTCGACCAGGCCATCGAGGCCACCACCGAGGTTTCCCCGAGCGTCCTCAACCTCGGCGAGTCCAAGAACGGCCCCACCACCACCGAGGTCACGCTGACCAACCACGGCACGGACAAGCTCGTGTACACCCTCGGCCACACCGACGCCGTCACCATCACCGGCGTCTCCGCCGCCCCGACCGAGGGCACGGCCTCCCCGGCGACGGTCTCGACCGACGGCGCCTCGGTCACCCTCGCGGCCGGCGCCTCGGCGACGCTCAGCGTCACGATCACCGCCCCCGAGGGCATCACGGACGGCGACTTCTACTCCGGCTGGGTCACCCTGACCCCGCAGGCCAACCCGTCCAACCTCACCGAGGTCGGCGACGTCCTGCGCATCCCGTACTCGGGCGTGGGCGGCAACCTCGCCGGCGCCGACGTCTTCGGCGTCCAGTCCGGCACCGGCCCCTACCTCGCCGACCTCAACGGCAAGGAGATCGACCCGGCGTCCTACGTCTACGGCGGCTCCGCCCTCGACAACGCCGGCGCCTACGAGGACCTCCCCGTCGTCCGCTTCGGCTACGACGTCCCCGTCCAGAAGTCCGAGCTCACCGTCACCCCGGTCAACGCGGACGGCTCGCTGGGCGCCTCCCTCGGCGTCGTCGCCTCCTCCGGTGACTGGCACGCCCGCACCGAGACCAGCTACTACGTCTGGGACGGCCACTACGTCGTCGATGACGCGGTCCAGCAGGCGCCGTCGGGCCGCTACGTCCTCACCCTGCGGGCCCTGCCCGTCGGCGGCGTCGACGCCGTGGCCACCGACTGGGCCGAGTGGCCGAGCGAGCCCCTCACCCTGGACTGGCGGACCGACGGCTACCTCGCCCAGGACCAGCTGACGGTGACGAGCCCCGGGGGCGCCGAGCCGCTCACGGACGACAACATCTTCACCAACGCCTCGGCCGAGGGCACCAAGGCCGACTACACGGTGTCCCTCGGCGGCACCTACAGGGTCTCCGCCATCCAGGTCACCCCGGACCAGGTCGCGACCGCCACGCGCCCCACCAAGGTCACCGTCTACACCTCGACCAACGGCAAGACCTTCAAGAAGGTCGCCACCGTGGGCCTGCCACTGACCGACACCAACGGCACGAACGCGACCGAGTGGGACCCGACCACCATCACCCTGCCGAAGGCGAGGAAGGCCCAGGCCATCAGGCTCGTCTTCACCAACGGCCAGGACGGCGCCACGACCACCTCGGTGGCCGAGGTCCGCGTGGCCGGGGAGAAGCAGGGCAAGAAGTGAGTCCGGTGCGCCGCTGAACGCGGCAGTCCAGCACCCGGGAGCCCGGGGCCGCCGACCCGTCGGAGGCTCCGGGCTCCCGTGCGCCCGGGCGGGGAGGACGGCGCTGCACCGGCGCCGTCGAGCAAAGGCCGGCAGGCGGACGGAAGGCTGGCCGGAACGGGGGCCCCGCCGTCGTCGATCCTGGCGGAGCGGCGGCTAGCACGACGGGCGCCCCTGTGCTCAGCCTCACGGGATCTCGATTTGGCGGCGGATCTGGCGCCGAGTATGGTTCCTGCTTGTCGGCAACGACATGCGCCAGTAGCTCAATGGATAGAGCATCTGACTACGGATCAGAAGGTTGGGGGTTCGAGTCCCTTCTGGCGCACCAACGCCCCGTCATCGGCTGAACAGTCGGTCGCGGGGCGTTTTCCATTATCCGGCAGCCTCGGGGCACGGACGTGGGGCCGGGCTCGGACCTGGGGCTGCGGGGCCGGGTCGGCGGCGGGGCCGACGCCGTGGCGCTGGTTCCGGGCGCGGCACCACCGGGCTGCGGGAGAATGACGCCATGCGCGACATCACCAAGGACACCCGCCTGTGCATCTCCCTGTCGGCGCGTCCGACGAACATCGGGACCCGCTTCCACAACCACCTCTACGAGAAGCTCGACCTCGACTTCGTCTACAAGGCCTTCTCCGCCACCGACATCCGTGACGCCATCGCCGGCGTGCGCGGCCTGGGCATCCGCGGCTGCTCCGTCTCCATGCCGTGGAAGGAGGACGTCATCGCCCTCGTCGACGAGATGACCCCCTCCGCCAGCACCATCCACTCGGTCAACACCATCGTCAACGACGACGGCCGCCTCACCGCGTACAACACCGACTTCATCGCCATCCGCATCCTCCTCGACACGCACGAGGTCCCGCGCACGAGCGCCGCTGTCCTCGGCGCCGGCGGCATGGCCAAGGCCTGCGTCGCGGCGCTGGCCGACGCCGGCTTCGGCCCCGGCACCGTCATCGCCCGCAACGAGACGACCGGCCCGGCCCTCGCCGAGCAGTACGGCTGGAGCTGGGTGGCCTCGCCCGACGCCCTGCCCGACGGCGCCGGCGAGCTCCTCCTCAACGCGACCCCCGTCGGCATGGCGGGCGGCCCCGCCGAGCACGACCTGCCGGTGGGGGAGGACCTCATCGCCGCGGCCGGCACGGTCTTCGACGTCGTCGCCTTCCCCTCGCGCACCCCGCTCGTGGCCGCCGCCGAGGCCGCGGGCAAGCGCGTCATCACGGGCGCCGAGGTCATCGCCCTCCAGGCCGCCGAGCAGTTCGCCCTCTACACGGGCGTGCGCCCCACGCCCGAGCAGGTCGCCGAGGCCTCCGCCTACTCCCGCTACTCCCGCGCCTGAGCCGCCTGCCCCCTCCCTGGTCGACCGGCTATGCACTGCTCGACCGCCTGATTTCCAGAAATCGGACGGTCGAGCAGTGCACTGCCGGTCGACCGCCCCTCCGGGCGGGGTGGCCCGGGCTCGGGGCCGGTCGCCCGGGGCGAGGAGCCGCCGAAGTGTTATCGGCACCTCCTCCTCCGCACGGCCTCACTCATAGGTCCGTGGGGCACGATGAGGACGTACGCGATCGGGATGCCGTGGTCCCCCGTGCCCCGCGTGGCGCTGCCGGGCATCCCGATCGCCGTGTCCGCGCCCCTCACTCGGAGGCGCGCTCCTCCACGTGAAAGGCCACTCATGGCTCCCCTGTCCAAGCGCCTCGGCGCCGAGTTCCTCGGCACCTTCTGGCTCGTCTTCGCAGGCTGCGGCTCCGCCGTCCTCGCCGCGACCGCCTCCACCTCCACCGGCTTCCCGGTCGGCATCGGCTACCTCGGCGTCGCCCTCTCCTTCGGCCTGTCCGTCGTCACGATGGCCTACGCCGTCGGCGGCATCTCCGGCGGACACTTCAACCCCGCCGTCACCCTGGGCGTGGCCGTCGCCGGCCGCTTCCAGTGGAAGGACGTCCTGCCCTACTGGTGCACCCAGATCGTCGCCGGCCTCGTCGGCGGCGGCGTCCTCTACGCCATCGCGTCGGGCACCGACACCTTCGACGTCGCCGCGAACGGCTACGGCGCCCACTCGCCGTCCGGCTACGGCCTCGGCGCCGCCTTCCTGTGCGAGGTCGTCATGACCTTCATCTTCCTCATCGTCATCATCGGCTCGACCGACTCCCGCGCGAACGCCGGCTTCGCCCCGCTCGCCATCGGCCTCACCCTCACGATGATCCACCTGGTCTCCATCCCGGTCACCAACACCTCCGTCAACCCGGCCCGCTCCATCGCCGTCGCCTTCGAGGCCGGCAACGGCGCCGTCGGCCAGCTCTGGCTCTTCATCGTCGCCCCGCTCCTCGGCGCGGCCATCGCAGGCGCCGCCTACGCCTTCCTCGTGGGCCGCGACCCCGAGCAGTCCCCGGCCAAGCCGGTCGCCGAGAAGCAGGAGATCGACAACGTCTGAGGCCCGCCCTCAACCGCGCGTTCCGCGCGCTCGCAACGAGCACAGCGCCGCCCGTCCCCACTAGGGGGCGGGCAGCGCCGTCGTTCGGACCCGTTTCCTCCCGCCCCGGTCGTCGACCGTCAATGCACCCGTCGACCGTCTGATTCCTGGAAATCAGACGGTCGAGCGGTGCACAGACGGTCGACCACGCGGAAGGTGGTCGGGCATCCCCGCCAGAGCAGGGGCTTGCGTGCGCCGGTAGGCTTCCACGGTGAAGTTCCTCAACGGCCTGCAGCCCACCTTCGACCTGACCTACGACGACGTCTTCATGGTCCCGTCGCGATCCGCCGTCGGCTCCCGCACCGGCGTCGACCTCACCACGGACGACGCCACCGGCACCACCATCCCGCTCGTCGTCGCCAACATGACCGCCGTCGCCGGCAAGCGCATGGCCGAGACCGTCGCCCGCCGCGGCGGCATCACGATCATCCCGCAGGACATCCCCGTCGACGTCGTCATCGACACCGTCACCAAGGTCAAGGCCGCCTCCCTCGTCTACGACACCCCCGTCACCGTCAAGCCGCACCACACCTGCGGCTACGCCCTCGGCCTCATCCCCAAGCGCGCCCACGGCGCCGCCGTCGTCGTCGACCCGGACACGAACCGCCCCGTCGGCATGGTCGACCTCTCCGACGTCACCGACGTCGACCGCTTCACCCAGGTCCGCGAGGTCATGAGCACCGAGCTGCTCACCCTCCCCGAGGATATCGACCCGCGCGAGGCCTTCGACCGCCTGCGCGCCGCCCGCCGCAAGCTCGCCCCCGTCGTCGACGCCGAGGGTCGCCTGGTCGGACTCCTCACCCGCTCCGGCGCCGTCCGCTCCACCATCTACACGCCCGCCACGGACGACGACGGCCGCCTGCGCGTCGGCGCCGCCATCGGCATGAACGGCGACCCGGCCGGCAAGGCCGCCGAGCTTGTGAGCGCCGGCGTCGACGTCATCGTCGTCGACACCGCCCACGGCCACCAGGACCGCATGATCGAGGCCGTCCGCGCCGTGCGCGCCGCCCTGCCCGACGGCTTCCCCATCGCTGCCGGCAACGTCGTCTCCGCCGACGGCGTCACCGACCTCGTCGAGGCCGGCGCGAGCATCGTCAAGGTTGGCGTCGGCCCGGGCGCCATGTGCACCACCCGCATGCAGACCGGCGTCGGCCGCCCGCAGTTCTCCGCCGTCCTCGAGTGCTCCGCGCAGGCCGCCCGCCTCGGTGCCCACGTCTGGGCCGACGGCGGGGTCCGCCACCCGCGCGACGTCGCCCTCGCCCTGGCCGCCGGCGCCTCCAACGTCATGGTCGGCTCCTGGTTCGCCGGCACCCACGAGTCCCCGGGGGACATGCAGCACGACGCCGACGGCCGCGCCTACAAGGAGTCCTTCGGCATGGCCTCGATGCGCGCCGTGCGCAGCCGCACGGAGGGGGAGGACGCCTTCGACCGCGCCCGCAAGGCCCTGTTCGAGGAGGGCATCAGTGCCGGCCGCATGTACATCGACCCGGCCCGCCCCGGCGTCGAGGACCTCATCGACAACATCATCTCCGGCGTGCGCAGCTCCTTCACCTACGCCGGCGCCCAGGACATCCCGGCCTTCCGCGAGCGGGTGATCGTGGGGCTGCAGTCGGCCTCCGGCTACCGCGAGGGCGCGCCGGTCCCGGTCAGCTGGTGAGAGCGTGAGCCGGCGCTCCCGCGCTCCCGACGTCCTGCCCCAACGGCAGTCGACCGTCTATGCACTGCTCGACCGTCTGATTTCCAGGAATCCGACGGTCGACGGGTGCATAGACGGTCGACCAGGGAGGGGCGTGCGGCGGTGAGCGCTGCTCAGGCGGCGGCCGCGGCGCCGGCCTCGAGGGCCTGGCGCAGGTCCGTTACGAGGTCCGCCGCGGTCTCGATGCCGACGCTGAGGCGCAGCAGCCGGTCCGTGAGGCCGTACTTCTCACGCGTCTCCGGCGGGACGTCCGCGTGGGTCTGGACGCTCGGGCAGGTCACGAGGGACTCCACGCCTCCCAGCGACTCGGCGAAGGTGAAGACCCGCACCGACTCGAGGAACACGGCGATGTCGACGTCCTGGGCCAGGTCGAAGGAGATCATCCCCGACCTGCCCGGGTACAGGACGCGGGTGACGTGCTCGCTGGACTCGAGGAAGGCGGCGACCTCCTTCGCGTTGGCCTCGTGCTTCTCCATGCGCAGGGCGAGGGTCTTCATGCCGCGCAGGAGGAGGAAGGAGCTGAAGGGGTCGAGCGTCGCGCCGGTCGTGTTGATCCGGTACTGGAGCCGCTCGCCCAGCCGCGGGTCCGCGACGACGATCGTCCCGGCGGAGACGTCGTTGTGCCCGCCGAGGTACTTCGTGCCCGAGGACAGGGCGACGTCGGCGCCGTGCTCGAGGGGGCGCAGGTTGACCGGCGTGTAGAAGGTGTTGTCGACGGCGAGGAGGGCCCCGGCGGCGTGCGCGAGCTCGGCGACGGCGTCGACGTCGAAGGTCGCCATCATCGGGTTCGTCGGCGTCTCGATGAGGACGAGGGCGGCCGGGGTCTGGAGGGCGGCGCGCAGCTCGTCCTCGCCGAAGACGAAGTCGACGTCGTAGGCGCCCTCCTCCTTGAGGACCTGCAGGTAGCGGAAGGAGCCGCCGTAGAGGTCCTCCAGCGCCACGATCCGGGAGCCGTGCGGGGCGAGGGCCTCGACGACCAGCTGGACCGCGGCCATGCCGGAGGAGGTCGCGAAGCCGGCGGCGCCGCCGTCGAGGCGGGCGAGGGCGTCCTGGAGGACGTCGCGCGTCGGGGTCGCGGTGCGGGCGTAGTCGTAGCCGGTGGACTGGCGCAGGCCGGGGTGACCGAAGGCGGTCGAGAGGTGGATCGGCGTCGTGATGGCGCCGGTGGCGGGGTCGGTGAGGGTGCCGACGTGCGACAGGAGCGTCTCGATGCCCCACTCGGGGGTGTCCTCGGCCCACGAGGGGTGGTGGTGGACCGGCACGGCCCGGATGTCGGAGCGGTCGTCGTAGGCGGGGGTGCTCGCCTCGGGGGCGTCGGGACAGGCGGGGATGGGGTTCTCGTGCGTGGTCATCGTGTGCTCCTGAGCGTGTCGTGCGGTGCCAGTG
>SKEM01000840.1_pt1 | contig 17143 bp, 17 predicted proteins | sample 4826731 | NCBI WGS metagenome assembly SKEM01 (sample SAMN11008809, study PRJNA524170) | human gut metagenome | biome: Human fecal sample; material: Feces; isolation source: fecal sample from pouch patient p37 | host: Homo sapiens | place: Israel: Tel-Aviv | collected 2015-07-27
AAGAGGGTCTCCTTTTAAACTTAATTTTTCAAGATAGTCGCTATCTCCAAATAAATTCATCTTCAATACCTCGTTAGCTTATTTTTAATCTATTATACCTCTTTTCATACGTTTTTAGAGGTGCCCTATACTTTTTATTTCGTTTAAAGCCTACATAAGCAATTGAAACTAAGATTATCACACCCAAAATTGTGATGTAATTAGAAACAAGTTCCCCTGTTGTTGGTAACATGTCAGTTGGATCTGTTGTTTTCGAATTAGAATCTCCAAACTCTGATTTTGCTTGCCATTGCGCATACAGAGTGACTTTCCCTCCTGATGCGGTTGTCAAGTTTGATACAGATTGACTGTTGCTATAAGCTATTCCGCTACCGTCTGCAGAAGTGTTCCATCCTGTGAAGACGTATCCATCTTTTCCAAAATTATTTTGAGATAAGTTTTTAGCGACATCGTAAGTGAAATTTTGATCAGCCATTGTTCCAGACCCAGTGTTTTTATCATAGGATACTGTATAGTTGTTAGCTGTCCAATTGGCGTAATATGTCGTATTACTTTTGGGGATGACTAGTGATTCTGGCATTTCAATCGTACCATCAGCTGTAGTATACCAACCGTTAAATTTATAACCAGCACGAGAAGCCGTTTTAATACCGCTAGAAAGACTATACTTAGTACCAATTTCTAAATTAGGGATTGTCTTTTGTTTAGTCTTAGCAGTACGGTCAGACCCTGCATTCAAATCAAACAATATGCTATAATATTCAGTTTTTGCCCATTTCGCATATAATGTTTCAGTTTCATCCGCATCTGCTAAGTTTGAGATACTCTGCTCATCAGCATAGGAAATTCCCGACCCGTCTGACTTAGTATTCCAACCCATGAAACTATAGCCAGCACGTTTATATTTATTTATATTTAATTTTTGGGTCTCATCATAGTTGACTGTTTGCTTAACCATTGTTCCCGTCACATCAGAAGCATTTTTATCAAATTCAATTTGATAATTTCCTGGCGTCCATACCGCATATAAATCTAAGTTGGTCGTATTTAAACTAATAACTTGTTGAGCTGTATACATTGGTGTCGTCGCTTGAGGATTAGTTGACCATCCAGAAAAAGCATAATTTTTTCTACTAGGAAGACCTGTAACAGAATAGGAAACTAATGCATAACTTTCACCTAGATAAGCGCCACCATTTTCTTCATTTTTAACAACTTTATGTCCATGAAGAACAGTAGTACCATCAACAGGCATTGATTTATCTACAAATCCCTTAACATTATAGATGCCATCTGCATTCGTATAATTAGGGTGATAAGTAATGTTAGATGGTGTAGCTACATAAGCGGCATCTTCTGCCCATATTGCATATAGAATAGTGTTTTCATTAAATGTATAGGATTGGCCAGCAACATACTGTATGCCTTGTCCAGAAACCGTTTTAGACCATCCAGCAAACATATAACCTGTCTTTTTAAGTCCTCGCGATGAAACATCTGATGTGCTTGCTAGTGTAACGTTTGAGCCTTTTGGACCATTAAAAGCATCGGGTAAAGTACCTGAGGTATTGCCATTACCAAGATAAAGAATTCTAGCTAAAGAATTTGACTTTGTTGGTATCCATTTGGCATAAAGGGTTGTATTTTTAGGAAAGTTAAAAGTAGAGCCAGAACGATAGTCAATCCCTTTGCCGTCTTCTTGAGTATTCCAACCACCAAAATGGTATGTGACCAGTTCTCCAGAAATAACGACAGTTTTTGTGAGAGTCGCACCTAAGTTTAGACTATCAATTTTCTCTTCTGTATAACGCATCCTAGTGACTTTAGCTGGAACAGTGCCACCAGTATTTCCATTGCCATTAAAAGTTAATGTTATATCTTTTTTCTCTAAGTCCCAAATTGCATAGTAGACTTCATTAGAAGTTGGAGATATAGATGCTCCCTTTTGGAGGACATCTGCATCATCGGCTGTCGCATTTTTATTTTTACTCCAACCTACAAAAATATAATCATTTGTGTTAATTGCGCCAGTAGACGCATTGTTATCTTTAAATTGTTTATTTTCTAATGTATTATTACCAGGTAAGGTTGCACTTCCGCCACTTTTCACATACTGGGTATTTGGAACTAGACCTGAGGTATTACCATTACCATTAAATGAAATGGCATAAGAATCTTTAGGAACATCTTGTTTACTTCTCCATTTTGCGTAGAAAATTAAATCGTTATTGCCTACTATAAAGGTTGAGCCCGGAGAATAGTCCGCTTCATTTCCTTTTGCATCTAATAAATACCAACCTAAAAACTCATATCCTGGATAAGAAAAATCAGATTTGGGATAGGCAACTCTATAACTAGTCGTGTAATCTCCAGGAATACTGACGGAATCTGGTACTTCTCCTGTAACACCACTTTCCAAAGCTACATACATGATGTTGACATTATTGGTATTTCCACCACCAGAAGTTGTAGGATTTATTTTCCATACAGGTTTTAATACGATATCCGTCGTAGGTGCCATATTTTGTCCTGGTATGTACGTTTCCGTTCCATCAGTCCATCCAACAAAGGTAAAACCAACTTTAGATAAGTAGCCTAAATTTCCTAAGAGCGTATAAGCTTTTTTATACCCAACGATAGCTGTATCTTGAGTAGGTATGGCACCACTAGTTGCATCTCCTTTATCGTAGGAAACTTTATACGTAATAGGTTCCCACTTTGCAGTTAGTGTCCCAGGGTTTCTCGTTGTAGCCATATTTCCAAGTTCAATCTTGTCAGTAACTTGATAAGTTTGATCATCTTTAGAGTAATCCCACCCTATTAAGTTATAACCTGTCTTAGTTATTTCTGGAACTTCGAATACATGAATAGCAGTTTCACTATCTAAACTATAAAAATTATTTGAAGTTATTCCTGAAGGAAGACTTCCATCTGCCCCATTTACATTGACTTTAATTTGTGTCCAATAATTCGTAAGAGAACCCGTCCAGACACCATAAAGTGTTGTCACTCCTTTAGATAAGGTATACGATTTATTGGCGTAATAATCTGGTATTGTTGCATTTTTATTTTTTGCCCATCCCCAGAAGATATAGCCATCTTCTGGAGCTGTATTATTTTGAGGCGCATCTGGTAAGGTAATGACTGTACCAATTTCCCCAGTCTGAGAAGTTGGGTTACTACCTGCTTTAGATTGTTTCACGAATTTAACAGTCCCTTGTGTCTCATCTTGAGACCATACAGCAGATAATGTTGTGTTTTTTGTTGGTGTAAAGGCATCCCCTTCAGAATAAGTCGTTTCACCATCTGACCACCCAACAAAAGAGGCACCAGATTTAGTTAGTGAGCCGCGTCCAGGAATTATAAACGGCTTTCCTTTATCGACATAAGTATATTCATAAGGGGCACTTCCTCCTGTTGCACCATCTGTATTGAAAGATAAAGTCCATTGTGAGTTAAGATCAAATGACGACCATACTGCTACAAAGTGTGGTGTTGAAACAACTGTATTTGTTCTCCACTGACCTCCAGGAAAAACGTTTACTTTATCATTTAAACGCCAATACAGGAACTTATATTGAACACTACTACCATCAGTAACTTTTCTTTCAGGTACATTATCAGGAATATTATAGAGATTACCATTAGCCTCTACAAACGTACCATCTGGCATACCTGTTACCAAATCTGTAGAGCCTTCCAGCAAACCGTTTTCAAAAGAAATTGTTTGGATAGGCATCCAAATAGCTTTAGCTATGGTTGAGTAAATTAATGTAAACTCTCCTGAAGGCTGGTACGTTTTACTGTTAATAGTCCATCCTTTAAAAGTATAACCACTTTTAATCGGCACTTGAGATGGTAAATTTACCTTATAATCGTTAGCCACATCAGTCTTTATACCATTTTTTAAATCTGTATCAGAAGTATCACCACCATTAAGATCAAAAGTAAGTGTCGCATTAGCATCCGCAGGACTGGCAACTATTTTTAAGTACAGTGTTATATTGCTAGATGTTAAAGTATAAGAAGTGTTAGGAACATAATCAGTTCCTGTACCATCTGCTTTACTATTCCATACACCGGCTGAAGTCGTATTCCCCTTAAAAACAAGATTTTCCGGAATCTTAGGAATCGTAACTTGAGAACCGACTTCTCCAAATTGACTAGTAGGCGCTGATTGACCAGTTGCGCCATTCAAATTGTAGGATACATTTGTTGCATCAGCCCACTGCGCATATAAAATCGTATCAGTACTATATGGCCATGAAGAGACTACTTGCCCAGCTGAATAACTATCTCCACTACCATTAGGGTCTGTATTCCAACCGTTAAAAATTTGTTTAGATGGATCAGGTGCAGTAAAGTGTAGTTCACCAGTACCAGTTCCGATCGTTCCAATAGTGTATGAACCATTTAGTGCAATCTGATCATTTTTACAACCCCAGAATTTCTCCCAGCATTGGCATTATAGGTTACCCTAGAAATGATTGTCTCTTCTCCATTACTTGCTGAAGCATCTGTATTATTTTGAATAGCATCAGCTTTCTTATCTGATGCGTCTTCAGAAGTACTCGGGGCATCAGAAACATTAGTCTGATTCTTAGAAAGATCAGGATTTGTTGAAGCATCAGATGTTGTGTCTGAAGCATTCGATTGATCTTTGGGAAGTTCAGAACTTGTTGAAGCATCAGATGTTGTGTCTGAAGCATTTGCTTGATCTTTGGGAAGTTCAGAACTTGCTGCAGGTACATCTGATCCATTTATCTCATCTGAAAAGACAATTCCTGGTGGAATTAAAATATTCATCATCAAAACTAGCAAAGTTAATAAGATACTGCCAATTAATAAACTATTAACTTTACCAAATTTATCACCAATTACACCCGTTGGTATTTCAAAAAACGTTGTTGCAATAAAAAATATGGCTTGATATGTTGCAACTTCTAAAAATGTCATATTTTTTTCTTGCAACAAAAATAATAAAAATATCCCCCTTGTAAATATAAGTGATGAAAATAGCTTATAAAGCATAAAAATTTTAAATTTCTTTGACACGATGCTATCCTAACTTTTTTGTTCCTAATATTATTTTTTGAAATTCTAGTCTCATCTAGCGATCCCTACTTTTAACAAATTATTCTAAAAATGACATCGAAAAGTTGCTAACTAGCAACACTTTTTGAAGATAAGAAAAGGCTTATGACTTTAATCGCTTATTCTTTTGAAACCTCCACTATAATTAAAGTGAAATCTGCGCCTGGGCTGTTGCCAAATCATCAATCACCTTCAAACTTGTCTTTTCTAAAATATAAACACGGTCAGTCGCGTCAAAAACTTCAGATAGGTTATGTGAGGTCAACAAAATTAATTTTTCCTTACGACATTGCCTTAACAAAGCATAGGCTGTAAAACTTCTTTGTTCATCAAGACCATCAAGTAATTCATCTAAAATCAAAACATCACTCCGAATAGACAAAACATATACAAAAGTAAACAACTCTTTCATTCCTAGAGAGTATTTCCCTATTTTTTGAGTCAAAAAATCTGCGCCACCCATAATTTCTAAATTTTTATGAAACTCAGCTTGCTCCTTTGGAGATAATACCTTTAGATAATCGTTAGCAGCTAAATATTTATCAAATATATCTAGGCTAGGCACATAACACACTTTACCAACTGAAAAATTGCCTTTAGATAGCTTAACTTCACCATTTAAAAGGCTAAATAACGTACTCTTCCCAATGCCATTACGTCCAATTAAACCGTACAAACCCGGACCGGAAATGTCAAAACTTAAATTCTCAAAAATGTCTGTTGTCAATTTTTCAACGCGTAGTCTTGTCATGATCTCCCTACTTTCCGATAATGGTAATGTTGATAAAGATAGCCTGAAGTAACGATAAAAAGAAGGCTCAAACTCACTAAATAAATGAGACCGATTATCAAAGCATTGTTGGGCAAAATTTTAGCATCGTTAATAATCTGACCATAGCCCAAATACTCAAAAGGCAGAAATTTTTTAATCAACTGAAACCATTCTTCTTGCGCCAAAGTCAGAAATCCAGTCAAGCAAACAACTATCAAACCAATCACAACCAAACTTTTCTTGAAAATGAGCGCTAGGAGTTGTCCCAAACTACCGATAAAAATGAGTGCAACGGCGAATACTAACACTGCTTTGAGACTAACTTGCCAGATTGGTTGAATTGTCCCATCTGCCATCAAGTAGGGGTACCGCCATGTGCCAAAACTATTCATCGCACCTTTTATCAAGTACTGACAAAAAAAGCTGATAAAAGTTACTGAGAGGACACTGAGTATCGGAACCCCTAATTTTAACAGTAGATGTTTAAATTTACGACCGCCTATTAATTGATAAAATCTGATTTGTGAACTTTCAATCTCACTGCTGACAGCATCTGCGATTAAGACTGTGATTAAAACAAAGATAGCTGTTGATGATAACCAAGCGACCGCTGAATAACCAACTTTAAATGCCGATTCACTCGTATCGTTTGTAGTAGCACTCATTTTACCATTGACTGCTTTCACGGCTTCGTAATACTTGATATTCGATACTAGACTTCTATATTCATCTGAATCTTTTTGAGGTATTAGCTTTAGAAGCGCGCTATTCTGTTGATTATTTAACTCAGCAAACTTATCAAAATCTTTCTTCTCTAGAGCTGAAAGTTGACTTGAGAAAATTTTGACATTTTCTTGAGCAACCAATAAAGCTTGAGCTGTCTCTTTATCATCTGGATTTAATTTGGCTTGGTTTTGCAAATTCTCTACCCAATGTTTTGTTTGTTGCAAGTTTTCTCTAGTCATAACTAAATTTACTTCTGAAAACTTTTGCTTAAAAGTTGTTTGCTCCATGACAAACAACCCAAAAAAAATAAGGGCGAGCAGTGCTAAACAAATTTTATTTTTGGGATTTTTTATAAATCGTTTGAGTTCAAAGTAAAATAATGTCATGTTTTATCCTATCAAATGAAACATAGAGACTACAAGCATAGCCCCTACGTTAGTTTTTTAATTAACTGTATAGCGATACGTATAAAGGTAACCTGGATTTATGCCCTCGTCACGACGTACAGGTGCTGAGACATAGAAACTAAAATTACTTCTGAAAGTTAATTGCCGATATGTATAAGTCGTTTTTGAACCACCGTAAACATACCAGACTTCGTGCCGAGTATTCGCAACTGTGGCTATTTGATAGGCTGATACAACACTTTTTGCACCTAAACCAAACAAAGTTATAACAATCGCAAGCAATAAGCCATTCTTCTTCATTTTTTTAATCATTACTTTCCTCCTTTCCAACAAAAATTTAAATGTCATTCTTGTTCAATTTCTCGTAAATCGTTCGAACTAAACTTACAAAGCAATTGTATCAAACTAAATACACCTCTGCGCAAAGTTTCTAACTAGCAACACTTTCTATCAATAGAGTGTTGCTAGTTAGAAACTCTCTGTTTCGCCCCTTTAAAATTTGGTAAAATAAACCTATCAAATTAGGAGGTACACTTATGTTCGATTTTCTTCGTGGGCTTTTAGGAAACTGGGGTAGCTAACAAAAGATTGCAACAAGGTTTTATTTTAGACTTTGTTGCAATTTTTTATTTATCATTAAACAAGAAAATTTCGAACCTTTCCGCTAGTCCTTGTGCTCCTAAGTTCTTTGACTTCTGAATATCTCTAACAATCTCCGATAAAAGTTCTAAATTTTCTTCTTGCCGATATTTTGAAAACTTCTTAAAAATCTGAATAACAATTTTTTCATCTGTATCACTTGAGTTTATGAGACGATCAATTTTCTTTTCAAGTTTACCTGCATAGACGAAACGTCCACGAAGTATCATGTAAACATAGACATTCACAAGCGTTCTTTTGACGATTTGAGCATTATAAGGCAATATTTTATAAAAATTATTTTTTTCGATTAATTGTAATCCTAATTGATAAGCCAAATCCGTATCTAAGGCTTCTAAACACATGCTAAAAACATTGATTTCAAACATCGTCCATTCTTCACGGTCAGTCAGATATTTATCAACAAACTGACAATCTTCATCTGTCAGTAAATTTTCCCCAGATAATTCCCGAATGGCACACTTAACCTTGATATTTAAAATCTTTCTCTCATTTGTCCGTGGCTTTAGAACTATTAACTTTTTTAGTCCCTCTATATCTTGACAGTTTATTAATTCTTGTAACTTTTCGCCAATTACATGTGAACTGCTTGACTCGAAATTGCCAATAGCCAAGAAAAATTCGCTCATCATCATATTAAGCCCGTCAACAGCATGCATAAAACCATCTAACAAAAGCATCGAATTACCGTTTTCAAACTTCGATATTTGACTTTTATTCAAATAATCACTTGTAACATCGTTAATACTATATCCCCGTGACTGACGTACTTTCTTATAAAGCGTCCCTAGTTCCCTAAAATTCATAATTACAACTCCCTATTAATCAGTCCCCCAGATAATAAACTAATTTTCTTAACTTAAATCATATCATTATATGTATTCGCTTTCAAATATTTGTGAAATTAAAACCACATTTAGAATAGCAGACACTATCCTAAATGTGGTTATTTCATTAATTCCGTATAAAAAGAAATAGCCGACAAGACATACAAGGGTGATGTCTCCGCACGCATAATCCGCGGCCCCAGACCGATTTTAACAGCTCCAAGTTGTGTGAAAGTTTCTATCTCCTCTGGTGATAAGCCACCTTCGGGACCAAAAATAACAAGCAGGTTTTGACCTGACTGCAACTGGGATAATCTGTCAACAAAGGCTGCTGTTTCACCTGCTTTAGCTGATTCTTCATAAGCAATCAGAACTTGATCATATTGATCAAACAGATCAGTCAAGGCTTTGAGATTGCCCAAAATCGCTGTCTCGGGAATCATAAGACGCTTGGACTGCTCTGCTGCACCCTTGGCTATTTTTTGTAGGCGCTCTTGTTTTTTTGCGGCCTTCTTAGCATCAAGTTTAGTCACTGACCATTGCGCTGGGTAGGCTAGAATGGCTTGCGCCCCGAGTTCAGTCGTTTTCTGCGTGATAAACTCTAATTTATCGCTTTTAGGAAGTCCCACAGCAATCGTCACGCCTAAGGGTAGCTCTACTGTTCTTGCTAAAGTTTCGAGCAGAGTCAAAGTCGCCTGATCACCATTAACCTCAGCCAAAGTGAGGGTTTGATCGGAAAAGACGACCTGAACTTTTTCTTCCGCCTGCGCCCGCATGACGGTGAAGAGGTGGTGGCTATCTGCTTTCTCAAGACTAAAAGTAGCGCCGATCTCTGGGCAGTTTTGGTTCAAAAAATACTGTTGCATCTGCGCTTATCCTCCGATAACACTAGCGTCGTCGTCTGCTTTCTGTAAAATAACACAGTGCCACTCGCCCTGCTGCATCCGCGTCACAAGGGCGAAACCAGCCGCATGGCATTTGTCCAGAATCATCTGTGATTTATTATCAATAATACCGCTCATAATCAGAAATCCACCGTCATATAGGAGGTTGTAAGCATCGTCAATGACGTTCATGAGAATGTCAGCTAGGATATTAGCAACGATGACATGCGCTTTAATCGTCACGTTTTGGAGTAAGTCTCCTGATTTGACGATGATGTTCGTCATATCAGGATTGAGCTGGATATTTTCTTCGGCAACTTTCACCGCCACATCATCCAGATCGAAAGCATGGATGTTTTGAGCCCCTAGGAGATGCGCAGCGATAGACAAAACGCCTGAACCAGTGCCGACATCTAGCAAAGTCTCACCACCTCGCAAGGTCTGCTCCAAGGCAAACAAAGAGAGTTTGGTCGTTGGGTGCGTCCCTGTCCCAAAAGCCATGCCCGGATCCAAGCGGATGATTTTTTCATCGGCAGATGCTGGCGCATAATCTGTCCAAGACGGAACAATGGTTAGGCCGTGGGAAATCCTAGTCGGTAAGAAGTACTGTTTCCAACTATCTGACCAGTCATTTTCAGCTAGACTTTGTGTGGTGACAGTAAAGTCCCCAGGATTTAAATCAAATGCAAGAAGACCTGAAATCTGTGCTTTGACACTTTCCGCAATTTCAATAATTGAAAGGTTTTCTGGATAGTAGGCTTTGATGATAACCGTCTCTAGCTGCTCAATCTCAGGTAAAATTTCCCCAAATTTGTCCAGATTGTCTAGATAATCTTGCGTGTCTTCAATGGCAACGCCTTGTGCGCCAGCATCGATTAAAATATTGCTGACAGCATCTTCGGTTTCACGTGAAACCTTGACCGATAATTCATTCCAGTTATTCATTGTTTTTACTCATTTCTTCAAGTCATTTAAGTAATATTTTTTATTAATTGATTAGTCAGTATTGATTGACACAAAAAAGCGATAACTCGCTCTTTAGTTTAAGGCATCAAAGCCTTGTGCGACCATATAAGGCCCAAATTCTTGACCTGCTGCTTTCGCTTCCAAGATGTACTTGTTGATATCGGCATTTGAAAAATTACCATCGTTGATATTCAGCTCACGCAAAGTTTGTCTTGCCTCTGCAACAGTCATCACTTTGGCAGCCTCACTAGACTGCTGAGACCACTGACTTTCTTCAGCTTCTCCATGTAAATGTTCTGGAGTTGATGTTGACTCTGATGCAGATGATGTTATCTCACTGCCAGTCGTTTCCGAAGATTGGCTCGTTTTTGAGACAGTCTTACTCACCTTAGTTTTTGAAGAACTTGATGTTTTTTTAGATTCCGACTTTTTACCACCACAAGCTGTTATCGTGATAATGACTACTAACAAAATAGCCAATAAACCTGTTATTTTTTTCATCAATCATCTTCTCCTAATATTAATATCTCGGATACGCAAAGAATGTTTTCTCTACTAAAGATGCGCGGCCTTTTTCAAAGCTTTCTAAATCAAATGTTCCTGCAAATTCTGCAGCATCAGAACTTAAAAAGTCGGTCAATGCATCTAATTCATTGTCTGCTGTTTCTTGCAAAAACGCTACAAAATATGTCACAAATTCTTGTGACAAGCCTTTTTTAGGCTCATAAGGAAAACTAGCCAGATACTCTTCAACTGCAATTTTAGATTTTTCTGGATTATAAAAGACAACCGCATCTTCAAATGAAATATTCTCACTTGAGGCCTGTGTATCATCTTCTGTATCCGTAACAGCAACGCCTGGATTCTCAACATCTAATAGATAAAAAATCTCCACCGCATGGTTTTTCTTATCCCAGTTAATTTCGTAATCGTATGTAAAATCTTTTGCTAAAGCCTTGTCTAACACATCTAAAAAACCATACTTTGACATATTTCTCCTTTAATTGAACTTCTTATCTTTTATTGTTAAGCCAAACAATTTTGAACGTATGAAAAATGCCATCTAACACACTGAATTGCTTGCAACTTTATAAAATGCTATGACATAATTATAACATAAATTGAGATGCCAAACTCTTTAGAGACATCTTATCATCTTGTCTTATAATTTTGAAACATTTTTGCTTGACCTAGAGTGCACTCAAGGTGTTAAACTAAAAATAGTCAGAAAGGAAGGATCTAAAAATGAAAGAAATAACGCTAAACAATGGAGAAAAAATGCCTCAACTCGGATTTGGTGTTTACCAAATTCCAAATGAAGAAACTGCTAAATCTGTATATGAGGCTATAAAAGTGGGCTATCGTTTGATTGATACAGCTATTTCATATCATAATGAAACTGAAACCGGACAAGGTATTAAGCGCGCTATTGATGACGGTATTGTAACGCGAAAAGAATTGTTTATTACAACTAAATTATTCGTAAATAATGTGTTCAACGAGCAGACTGCTGCACAAGCAATTGAAGGCTCTCTTGATAGACTTGGACTTGACTATATTGATTTGTTTTTACTCCATCAACCATATGGGGATATTTATGGTGCTTATCGTGCCTTAGGAAAAGCACAACATAATGGCAAAATTAAGTCTATAGGCGTTTCAAATTTTGATTCAGGCAAGCTGATTGAATTTGCCCAAATGAACGATGTCGGTCTACCACAAATCAACCAAATTGAAATCAATCCGTGGCATCAACGCGTAGAAGATTTAGACTGGCACCATAAATACAATATTCAGCCAGAGGCATGGGCGCCATTTGCAGAAGGCCGAAACAATTTATTTATAGACCCAATCCTATCTAACATTGGTGCTAAATATGATAAATCTGTCGGACAAGTTGTTTTACGTTGGTTAATCCAACGCGATGTTGTCGTTCTTGCCAAATCAACCAATCCAAATCGTATGTTAGAAAATTTCAATATTTTTGACTTTGAATTAAGTGATGAAGATATGCAGACTATCCACTCACTTGATCAAAAAGCATCCGCATTTTTCGATCATAAAGACCCCAAAATGGTAGAATGGTTTATGTGCAGAATTATTAAAGACAAGCCTGATATAAAGAGGGGATAGACTTGAATATTAAGAAAGCATCTGAAATGACTGGTGTATCAATTGATACCATTCGATATTACGAAAAAATCGGTCTTATTATGCCAATTAAACGTTTGAATGGTATTCGGAAATTTAACGAACGAAATATCAATCAGATTATTTTTGCCAAAACAATGAGACAGGCAGGATTAGGTATTGAACTGTTAAAAGATTATGTGTCTCTCGTATTTGAAAATGATTCATCCACAGTGCCAGCGAGAAAAGCTATTCTTGCCGAGGCAATCGAAAAATTAAATGATAAAATTGATGAAACGATTAAGGCTAGAGATTACTTGGAATGGAAAATTGATAATTACGACACACATATGATCAATGCTGAAAATAACCTATAATGCTACTCATCTTATATCGGAGGAAGATAGATGCAAAATATCTATTTAGCTAGACACGGACAAACGCTATTTAACGTACAGCACAAAATACAAGGTTTTTGCGATTCTCCACTTACCACTACTGGCATTCAACAAGCCATAGCGGCACGTGACCACTTAAAAGAACTAGAGATTCAATTTGACGATGCTTATGCCTCAACTTCTGAAAGAGCTAGCGATACACTTGAAATATTGACGGATATTCCTTATAAACGTCTAAAAGAGTTACGAGAATGGCATTTTGGCTCTTATGAAGGAGAAGGGGAACACCTGAATCCTCCCCTACCTTACAACGATTTCTTTGTTCAATTTGGCGGGGAATCTCAACAAGACTTAACAAAAAGAATTGTTAGTGCCATATCTGAGATTGCAAAAAATAGTTCAGGTGACAACATACTAATAGTTTCTCACGGTGCAGCAATCGCTAATTTTTATAGACATTGGGAGCACACTAGTAACATTAAACGAGTCGGAAAAATAAGTAACTGCTCTTTATTTCATTACGAATTTGAAAACGACGAATTCAAACTCCAAAGCATAATTGAACATGATTTATCCTCAATATAAGCGTTTAATCTATAAAATATAAAGCAAAATGTATCAATTATCAAACTGATACATTTTGCTTTTTTTACTCAAAAACGGTGTGAATTTTTGAGATTAATCCTCTAGCTGTATCTATTTTTAACTAATTTTTTATTTTTAAACTTTTCATATCACGCTTGAATATGTTCAAAACGCCAGATATCTTATCTTTTCAAAAAGAAAAGACTTGATTTCTCAAGTCATTCCTATTTCATTGAAGAGTCTATATCTCATAAACTCTAAAATTGTTATCTCACATTTGCCGACTAAATTGGATTAGAAAGAAGTCACAATAAAATCAATACCGGCAGTTAAGAAATAAAATCCTACCAAAAAGCTTATGGTTAAAGCTGAAACAATCGGATTAAATAGCATCATGATACCTAAAATTAAGCCTAAGACATTCATAACGATTTTGAACCAGTAATAGCCATTACTTGATGATTTAAAAACATCTGAAACAATCAATTCACCGATTGAGTCAATGATAAACCAAATCGCGAAAATGTATGGCAAGGCAAGTAAACCGAAATTCATATTAAACAAAAGGAACAATCCAATCAGAATATCTAAAATCCCTAATACTAAAATTGAATTTGCTTTATAGCCAGTGTACTCATGTAAACGACTACGAAAGACAAGTTGAATAATACCTTCAAACAACGCAGCAACTGCAAAAACAACAACGATTGCGACTAAACTACTCAATGGATTAAAAAATGATACCAAGCCAGTAACTAGTAAAACTAGTCCTAAAATAAAATGTACCAAATTAAACCCTTTTTTTGATGTTGACATATAATACCTCTTTCTTTCTTTTTTTCAAAAGAATTCCCTTCAGAATATAGTATAAACCTTTGTTAAATAAATTGCAATTTTTAATAAAAATAAATAACCTCCTTCTAAAATGCTTTCTGTTCCTTTTAATTGCTAACACAAGTTTTGAAACTCTTTTTAATCGAATACCATAACACCTCCTTACGCGATGAGACATTTTCTTGATGACAATTTTGAATCTATCATCAAGCGTACTTACAACACAAATTATGATAAGTCTGATTTTCTACCTGATACTAGCCGCTAACAAATTGGGATGTTTTTAGAGCGCACAAACAGGTTCCGTTAAAAGGTAAATAGCAATAAAATGCTATAATGTAACTATGACATATTTACTAGGAGCTTAAGATATGCAAGCAAATTTGGCGCGACGTTTAAGACCGCGAACGATAGATGAGATTATCGGCCAGCGCCATCTTGTAGGCGAAGGCAAAATCATTCGTCGGATGGTTGAAACCAAGCTACTAAGTTCAATGATTCTCTATGGACCGCCGGGTATTGGGAAAACCTCAATTGCCTCAGCAATTGCAGGAACAGCAGATATGGCCTTTCGGACTTTTAATGCAACATCTGACAAAAAAACAAAGTTACAAGAGATTGCAGCTGAAGCCCAGTTTTCTGGACAACTCGTTCTTCTTTTGGATGAAATCCATCGTTTGGATAAACCTAAACAAGATTTTTTGTTACCATTACTTGAAAATGGCGAGATTATTTTAATTGGTGCTACTACTGAAAATCCTTATTTTAGTGTGGTTCCTGCCATCCGGAGTCGGGTTCAAATTTTTGAGTTAAAACCTTTGACACCTGAAGATATTGGCGTTGCAGTTGATCGTGCTATCTCTGATCCTGACCGTGGTTTTGATTTTGAAGTCACCCTTGATGAGGACGCCAAACAATTTCTAATTCATTCTACAAATGGTGATGTTAGGTCTGCTTTGAATTCTCTAGAGCTTGCCGTTTTATCGAGTTCTGAACACCATGTTACCTTGGATGATATGGCTAACTCCTTGCAAAAATCTGCGGCAACCTTTGATAAGGATGGTGATGCTCATTATGATCTCTTATCTGCACTTCAAAAATCGATTCGTGGCTCGGACGTTAATGCTAGCTTGCATTATGCGGCACGTTTAATTGAGGGTGGTGACTTGCAGAGTCTCTCTAGGCGACTCATGGTTATTGCTTATGAAGATATTGGTCTCGCTAATCCCGATGCTAGTGCTCGCACTGTAACAGCTGTCACAGCAGCTGAACGGCTAGGTTTTCCAGAAGCACGGATTCCATTAGCTAATGTCGTGGTGGACTTAGCCTTGTCTCCTAAATCTAATGCTGCCTATAAAGCTATGGATGCGGCTATCGCAGATTTACACAAACATGGTGCATTACCGATTCCTCCTCATTTACAGGATGGCCATTATTCAGGTGCCAAAAAACTGGGACGAGCTGAAAATTACCAGTATCCACATAATTTCCCAGGCCACTGGATTGATCAACAATATCTACCTGATAAGCTAAAACATGTTCATTATTTTCAATCTGACGGTTTAGGGAAGTACGAGCGTGCCTTACAACTTCGTCTGGAAGAAATTAATCGCCACAAGAATAAGTGAGTATCTGAGCATACCTATTAAATATCAACCGTTTACAACTAGATTTACAGATAAAGGAGGCAAATGACTGATCTACTTTTACAAGCCAAGGATCGACTTTTAGCAGAAGAACTTTCTTATCAAGAAGCCTCTGATGCGCTCAATCTTGCGATGAATGAGCTAGAAACAGCCAAAAAAAATCGGTCTGAAGCTCAAAAAAATTTCGATTCCAAAACTTTAAACTATTCTCTCGCCATTCAAAGTGCTGGCTATTTAGAAATACAACCCTATTTATCGGAAGCATCAATTATTGCAGCCAATCATAATCTGGATGTTGCCAAAAAAGAATATGATGCTGCACAAGGCATCAATCAAGAGCAAGAAACGATCAGTCAAGCTGCTTTTTATACGGTCGTTCAAGCTCAAGCTGTCTATGATGCAGCAAAATTGGAATTTGATAGTGCTGATTACGATTACGCACGTATCTTGCGTGAGAGAAAATTACCTTTACTAGGGGAAGGTGAGCCTCCTGAACAACCTGAGACACCACCTGAAAATATTGATTTCTTGATGCAATTTCTCAATCAAACGCCCTTACCTGATTACGAGGGAGCAGAAGATTTAATTGATGAGCAAGTGGAAAATGAGACTGATTACGACGCTAGCCTACCATTTGAAAGACGACCTGCCATAGAAAAACCCGATGCTATCTCTATCACGGAAGAAGAGCTATCTACAAAAGAAAAATCTCGTACAGGACATATCACTTGGCGTTTTAAATCCCCTACACCCAATAATAAAAATGAAATGGAGAAAAAAACTGATGACTAGAGAAGAACTGGAACAACGCATCCGAACTGAATTAGATTTGCCACATTTTAAAGCACAAATTGATGATCAGCGTGATTATAGTGAGGACGACTATCAAGAATTCAAAGATAGCTTAGTCAATTACTATAAAAATTACGTTCAAGATATTGACACTGATTTTCAAGGCGGCCTTGACTAAATTAATAAAAAACATACCTTTTGAACAGCTCCTGGTAAAATGGACATGAAATAAAAAAACTATTTCAATCATTTTATCAAGGAGCTTTTTCATGCGTAAAAATCAGAACTACACGGTCGACTTTAAAGTAAAGGTTGCACAAGCTTATCTTTTTGACCACTTAGGTGGCTATCAATCAGTGGCAGAACATTTTGGTGTCACCAATCGCTCACAAGTACAACATTGGGTTAAATTGTACGAGAAC
>SKEM01000843.1_pt1 | contig 17089 bp, 10 predicted proteins | sample 4826731 | NCBI WGS metagenome assembly SKEM01 (sample SAMN11008809, study PRJNA524170) | human gut metagenome | biome: Human fecal sample; material: Feces; isolation source: fecal sample from pouch patient p37 | host: Homo sapiens | place: Israel: Tel-Aviv | collected 2015-07-27
TTGCGACAAAGCTTACTGCTGTAAGGTGCGGAGCAATAACGACGCGATAGGTAAATTTAGCCAAAAGTGGTAAATTTGAGTTTTTAGAGGTGCCCTATAGATAATCACTAGGTTACTCTTGAAGATTTTAAGTAGACTCGTCACAAATGTTAGACTCTTTCAACGTTTTTCCAATATAACAACAGGTGCTTAGGAATTTATAGTCATAAAAAACTGACTGTAAGACCTTATGTATTGGGTGTTTAGCGTAATACAAGATAGTATAGAGAGATTATATATGGTATAATAGAGGAATGGAAATTGAAAAAACCAATCGGATGAATGCACTGTTTGAATTTTATGCGACCTTGCTAACAGAAAAGCAGATGAACTATGTCGAGCTTTATTATGCAGATGATTATTCTCTGGCAGAAATTGCAGAAGAGTATAATATCAGTCGGCAAGCTGTATATGACAACATCAAGCGCACAGAGAAGGTCTTGGAAACATATGAGACCAAGTTACATATGTATTCTGATTATATCGTACGCGAGCAAATTTTTGCGGAAATTTTAGCAAAATATGCGGATGATACTTATCTGGTTGACAAAATCACGATTTTACAAAGTTTAGAAAATGAATAGGAGATAGGGAGTTTTATACTCATTTAAGTAAAGAAAGTGTACAATATTTTTGAGATATTTTTTGTCAATTTGAGGCGACGAGGCGTAGGCATACAGGTGTACGTCAAGACTTGTCAACGAAAAAGTGACGAGAAATAGCCAAAAATGTTCGCTTTATTTGCTTAATTGAGTATAACTCATCATAAAAAATTATGGCATTTGAAAATTTAACAGAACGATTACAAGGCGTTTTTAAAAACTTACGCGGTAAGAAAAAAATCACTGAAAATGATGTTTTAGAAATTACCAAAGAAATCCGTGTGGCATTGCTAGAGGCCGATGTCGCGCTACCAGTTGTCAAGAAATTTATCAGAAATATCCGCACACGTGCAATTGGTGTCGAAGTTTCTGAAGCTCTGCAACCGGCGCAACAAGTCATCAAAATCGTTGATGAAGAATTGACAGCAATCTTGGGTGGTGGGGAAGCAGAGCTTGCTAAGTCACCAAAAATCCCAACAATCATTATGATGGCAGGTCTCCAGGGTGCCGGTAAAACAACCTTTGCAGGGAAATTAGCCAAACGCTTGAAAGAAACTGAAAACGCACGGACTTTAATGATTGCAGCCGATGTTTACCGGCCTGCGGCAATAGAGCAGTTGAAAACAGTGGGTAGTCAAGTCGATGTACCAGTTTATGACGAAGGCACTGACGTTAATCCAGTAGAGATTGTTCGTCATGGTTTGGCTTTGGCGGCTGAAAAGCGCAATGACTATGTCTTAATTGATACGGCTGGTCGACTTGAAATCGATGAAAAATTGATGAACGAGTTGGTACAAATCAAAGATTTGGCACAACCGACTGAAATTCTATTGGTTGTTGATGCTATGACTGGTCAAGTCGCAGCTGATGTCGCTAAGAAATTCAATGAAACATTGGAAATTACTGGTGTTATCATTACCAAATTGGATGGTGACACGCGTGGCGGTGCTGCATTATCTATCCGAGAAATCACGGGTAAGCCAATTAAATTTGTCGGGACGGGTGAGAAGTTAACTGACTTAGAAGTTTTCTATCCTGACCGCATGAGCTCGCGTATTCTCGGCATGGGTGATATGCTGACTTTAATCGAGAAAGCACAAAGTCAATTTGATGAGGCGCAATCTGCTAAGATGGCAGAAAAAATGCGTGAAAATTCCTTTGATTTTAACGATTTTATCGAGCAGTTAGATCAAGTTCAGTCAATGGGACCTTTGGATGAAATCATGAAAATGATTCCAGGTATGTCGGAGATTCCAGGCGCTGCCAATATCAAGGTAGACGAAAAAGATATTGCCAGAAAACGTGCGGCAGTCTTATCCATGACACCAGAAGAACGCGCCAACCCTGATATTTTAACACCGTCACGTCGTCGTAGAATCGCTGCTGGGTCAGGTAATACTTTTATAGAAGTTAATAAACTAATCAAGCAATTTAACGAGTCTAAAAAGATGATGAGTGGCTTGATGAATGGCGATATGGGCGCCATGCTCGGTGGTATGGGTGGTCAAATGCCAAATATGCCAGGCGGAATGCCAGATATGAGTGCTCTTGGTGATATGGGCGGTGCAGGCATGCCTGATATGAACGCCATGTTTGGTGGCGGTCTCAAAGGTAAAGTTGGGAAAATGGCCATGACTGCTGCTATGAAACGTGCTCAGAAGAAAATGAAAAAAGGCAAGAAGAAGAAAAAATAAGGTGACTCCTAAAATGATGTTGTCATGTGACACGTATGATTATAAAACAGGATGATCGCCAGAAAAGAACGGAAACAGAGATAGATGACGACATTTTTGATAGGCTTTATGGGGTCTGGTAAGACAACCATTGCCCAATTATTAGCTGAAGATTTTATTGATATGGATTATGTTATCGTTGAGCGTATCGGTATGCCGATTTCGACTTTTTTTGCTGAGGCAGGCGAAGGTGCTTTTCGAGAAATTGAATCGCAAGTTTTAGAAGAATTGTCACAAAACGATGGTGTGATTGCAACGGGTGGGGGCATTGTCACATCTGACGATAATCGCCGTATTTTAGGTAATGCCGAGGCAGAAATCATTTATCTGAAATCGAATTTTGATACCCTTTATCAGCAAATCTCTGCGGATACGACAAATGTTAGACCGTTATTTATCGATAAATCACGAGAGGAACTCCAAGAAATCTTTGAAACTCGTGCGCCCTTATATGAAGAGATTGCGACCCAAATTATCACTATTTCAGGGAAAACACCTGAGGAAATTATAAAGGAAATTCGACGATGAAAATTGGTTTTTTGGGTCCTAAAGCGTCCTTCACTTACGCGGCAGCTCGTGCGGCATTCCCAGATAGCAGTCATCAACTCATCGCCTTTGACTCAATTACTGAGGTCATCAGAAGTTATGAGCAAGATTTAGTTGACTTTGCGATTGTCCCTGTTGAAAATTCGATTGAAGGTAGTGTCCACCAGACCGTCGACTATCTCTTTTTACAAGCGGATGACACTCGGGCTCAGGCTGAAATCATCCAACCAATCAAGCAACAGCTCATGGCGACAAGTGCGGACAAAAAGATTGAGAAAATTTTTTCTCATCCCCATGCGATTGCGCAATCGCTGAAATATGTGCAGCAATATTTTCCTGACGCCAAAATAGAAAATACTGATAGTACGGCTTATGCAGCGAAATTTGTCGCGGAACATCCTGACAAAAATTATGCGGCAATTGCGCCAGTTGCTAGTAGTTTGGAGTATGGGTTGACGATTATAGCTCAAGACATTCAAGAAATTGATGAAAATTTCACGCGGTTTTGGTTATTGGGTCATACAACACCGCAAATTCCGCTGCCAGTTGAAACAGAGAAGATGACATTAGCTCTTACGCTTTCGGATAATCTACCCGGTGCACTTTATAAAGCCTTGCAAATTTTTGCAGACTTTGGAATTAATTTGACCAAGATAGAGTCTCGTCCGTTAAAAACTTTCCTAGGGGAGTATTTCTTTCTTATCGATGCCCAGTTTTCTGAAAACTATCTTTATTTGATTCACGCGCTTGAAAAACTTGGTATTACAGTTAAGCGTTTGGGGAAATATAAGGTCTATAAGATGTAATAACAAACATATAAACTAACAGAGCTTTCATTATCTGTTGGTTTTTTTAATAGGAACGCCTAAAATTCCTCTGACTTACATTTTCGTAAGAAAGAAATGGTGAGGTGTAAGACAGGTGATGATGTGGTGTGCGATAATAAGAGTGTCAAGAGGAAAATAAATGAGTTTCAATAACTTAAATAAAAGGAGTTACAATGAAAAAATTATTAGCGGTTCTTGCTGTGCTTGCGCTTATCGGCGGTGGGCTCTACATGGTTTATAAAAAGAGTTATGGGGGCGATGCTTACTATGTGAAGATTACACAAGATGGTGTAACGACACAAGACTCAGACAGTAGTGGTCGTGTTTATACAACGTATAATTATGAGTTACCTGCTGTTAATAAGCGTAACGTTAAGAAAGCAACTAAGTTTACGGCTGACCACAATCTTAGAAAAGGTGCCTACTTAGAATTAACGGTTAACAAAACCAAAGGCGTGACCGGTTACAAAGAAGTCGAAAAATCAAAAATTAAAGCTAGTATCTTAAAGGAGATAAACTAATGTTCTTAGAAGTCAATCATTTAGAAAAAACATTCCAAACTCGTTTTTCAAAGGAAAAAACACAAGCCTTACGCGATGTGAATTTTATTGCTGAAGAAGGTGAATTCATCGCTATCATGGGTGAAAGTGGTAGTGGTAAAACAACACTGTTGAATATTTTAGCCACTTTAGAAAAACCAAGTAGTGGTGAAGTCGTTTTAGAAGGTAAAAAAATTAGCACGATTAAGGAGCAACAATTAGCAGAGCTCCGTCGTGATCATTTGGGATTTGTTTTCCAAGATTTCAACTTGCTTGATACGCTGAGCGTGCGTGATAATATTTTCTTACCACTTGTTTTGGGTCGTTATAAATACGATGAAATGGCTAAACGTTTAGAAGTTTTAACACCTAAGCTCAACATTTCGGATTTACTAGATAAACAACCTTTTGAGTTGTCTGGTGGTCAAAAACAACGTGTTGCTGTCGCGCGTGCTTTGATTACAAATCCAAAATTGATTTTAGCGGATGAGCCGACAGCGGCACTTGACTCTAAAAATTCAGATGGCTTGCTTGAATTGTTTGAGCAAATCAACGCTGAAGGTCAAACAATTCTCATGGTGACGCACTCAAGTCTGGCTGCTAGTCACGCTAGTCGTGTTCTATTTATTAAAGATGGTCAAATCTTCCACCAACTCTACCGGGCTGGTAAATCTAATAATGAGTTTAACCGGGACATTACGACAGCGATTACGAGCCTGTTAGGAGGTGAATAATGTTCTATCTCAAACTAGCTTTTCAAAATATTCGGAAGTCCTTATCTAATTTTTCACCGTTTTTACTTGCAACGACTTCTATGTTTGCGATTACTCTAATTCTGTCAAACATTGCTTTTTCAAAAAGTTTAGACCAGTTAAAAGGTGCTGATGCTGTCAGAACATTGATGAAATTTGGCCTTGTCATTATTGTCTTGTTCTCAATCATCATCGTTAGTTATAGTTATCGTTTCTTACTCAAACAACGGACGAGAGAATTTGGCCTTTATAATATTTTAGGTCTAAATAAGCGCAATATCGCGACGATTTCATTCTGGGAATTATTAATGACCTTTGTCGTAACAGCGATTGAGGGTACTGCTTTTGGTTTGATTTTTTCAGAGTTTCTCTATCTGATTTTTGTTCATCTTATCGGTGGCAACTACTTTAACTTAAAAGTATCATTTCAAGCTATTTTGTTAACATTGCTTGTCTTTGCAGCTATTTTTGCCTTACTCATGCTCTTTGCGATGATGACTATTAAACGTAACTCAGCTATCAGCTTACTGAAAGATAATACACGCAGCGAGCGCGAACCTCGTGGTCGTTTAGTCATGTCTATCCTAAGTATCGTGATGCTTGCTGTTGCTTATTACCTAGCGCTTAGCGTTCAAGGACCAATTGAGGCCTTGATGAAATTTTTCATCGCGGTTATCCTGGTTATTATAGGAACATATCTACTCTATATTGGTGTAACAATCTTTGTCTTGAAACGTCAGAAAGCCAATAAAAACTACTATTACAAACCTGAACATTTTATCACGACTAGCAGCATGCTTTACCGCATGAAAACAAATGCAGTTGGCCTTGCCAATATCACGATTCTCGTGACCATGACGTTTGTCACACTTGCGACGTCTGTTGCGCTCTATGTCGGTGTTCAAAAAGTCGTAGCAGAACAATTCCCGAAGAATACAAATATTAGCTATTCCGGAAAAAATATTGATGAAAATAAAGCAGCCTTAAACAATTTTATACAAGAAAATGGCGTAGATCATACAAAAGTTGCACCATACTCGACATTTATGGTCATGACAAACTTTAGTGTTGGGGCTGATAAAAAAGCAGTATTACCAGCTGAAAATGCAAAAATGAATGACTATTCGGTAATAAGATTTGTCACTCGTGACGATATGGTTAAATTGGGTAATGAGTTACCAGAGTTAGCTCCTAATCAAGTTGTCCTTTATAAAGCATTTGGTGATAGAGATGTCAAATCAGTTGACTGGTTTGGTGAAAATATAGAGATTGTTAAAGAAGTACCGTCACTTAAAAACCTACCTAAATTCCCAGGTGTCTTTGATGTGTTCGTCTTTGTTGTCTCTGATGAGCAAGAACTTACAAAATTAAACGACCTCAATAATCAAGATACGATTAAAAATAATCCAGACAATCCAAACGTTGTTGACTTCACAACACCTATTAGTACAGAAATCCTCATCAACTTACCTATTAAAGAACGTGAGGCATTGAGTAAAAAAGCACCTAATGATGTCAACCAACCCAATAAAGTCATTGTTTCAACTGAGAAGGAAAGTAGAGAAGGTATCATGGAATTTACTGGTGGTTTCCTCTTCATCGGCTTTATGCTTGGTCTTACCTTTATCCTAGGTGCCGCCTTGATTATTTACTACAAACAGATTTCAGAAGGTGCTGAGGACAAACGCAGTTTCCGTATTCTACAAGAAGTTGGCTTGACTAAAAAAGAAGTTAAAAAATCAATTGATTCACAAGTCTTAATCGTCTTCTTCATGCCAATCATTGTCAGCATTATCCACTTTGCAGCAGCCTTTGTGATGATTTCTAAATTAATTAATATCTTTGGTATCACTGACATCGGCATGATTGCTAGTGTCAGCGGCATTACGATTCTAGTTATCTCAGTTATCTATTATCTGATTTATCGTAAAACATCGAAAATTTATTATCGCATCGTTGAAAGATAAGTTGCTACCAATGACACCCCTGATTTTGGGGGGTTTTTTTGTCTTTCAGTTTAAACTGCCACAAGTCTCACATTTTTGGTAGAATAAGGGTATGAAAAATAAAATCTTTATCGTTGAAGATGATGAAACGATTGTTAAGCTCTTGCGTCAGAGACTTCAAGAAGAATTTCAGGTCACGAGTGTCATGAATTTTCGGGCGGTGGCAGCTGAGATTGCTGAATACCAACCTGATTTGGTCTTGATGGATATCACCTTGCCTTATTTTAATGGTTTTTATTGGACAACTGAAATTCGGAAAACCAATGATTTGCCGATTGTTTTCATCTCTTCGGCATCTGATGAGATGAATGCTGTGATGGCGATGAATATGGGTGCAGATGATTTCGTCAGTAAACCTTTTTCTGTCGAGGTGTTAATTGCTAAAATTAACGCGCTTTTAAGACGGACAAAAGTACAAGTGAACCATTTAAGTTTTGAGCGTTTCACGCTAGATTTAGACGGTAATTTTTCGGACGGACAAGAAAAGGTCAGCTTGACTAAAACAGAGACAATCATCTTGAAGGCATTGCTCGAGCAGGCGGGGAATATTGTCGATAAACACGACCTGCTCAAAAAACTCTGGGAAGGTGATGACTTTATCGATGATAATACCCTCAACGTTAACATGAGTCGCCTCCGCAAAAAACTACTGCAAGTTAAGTTCGACCATATTCATACCGTTCGTGGCGTGGGGTACGTTATTAAATGATGACTTATTTACGGCTTATTGCCCGTTTTTGTCAGGAGAAATCGAGTGAAATTGCGCTATTTTTACTCACTGAAGGCATGATTGCGCTCGTTTTGTTTTTACAAGAAATAGACTTAACCGCCTTTAAAGTCGCATTTTTACTGCCGACTTTGATTTTTATGATTTATCAGAGTTTCGCCTGTTATCGCTTTATCCAACTTCACCAGTTTTTAACCAGAACTAGCGTGGAAAACTTGCCAAGATTTCCTGATTCGACTTTGATTGGTGAAGATTATCAGCGGCTGATTACTGACCTTGAGCAATGGAGTCAGGAGAAATATCAAGAACTGTTAAAATTCGACAAGGATTTATTAGATTTAACCAAGCTTTGGACGCATCAGATGAAAGTGCCATTGGCAGCGCTCGACTTGATGGCGCAAACAAATCAACTGACACAATCGGGTGTTCAAAATCAATTACTAGAACTGGATAACTATCTTAATATTCTCTTGAGCTATCTGCGCTTGCAAAATACATCGACTGATTTTCGATTTGAAACCTTTGATGTCGCAGATATCACACGTGATATGATTAAAAAATATGCCAATCAGTTTATCATGAAAAATCTGTCGGTCAGTATTTCTGGCTCATGGCAGCTGACAAGTGATAGAAAATGGCTATCAGTTGCGATTGAGCAGCTCATTAATAATGCGGTTAAATATACCAAAACAGGTGGTGTCACGATTCAATTCGATGATAATATGACAATTAAAGATACAGGCATTGGTATTTTACCTGAGGATTTACCCAGACTCTTTGAGCATGGTTTTACCGGCTACAATGGGCGCAATAATCAAAAGTCAACAGGACTTGGGCTCTATCTAACCAAAGGTATTATGGATAAGTTGGAGTTGACAGTCAGCATTACTAGTCAAGTAGAGAAAGGGACGGAAGTCCGTATTGAAAAGAACTAGCGAGGAGATCTTGCGAGTTCTTTTTTTGTCGTAAAATTAGAAAATGTGAGCCAAAATAAATTGTTGCTAGAAAAATTAGAGTTGGTTTTCTTGTCTTATGACAAACTAAGGTATTAATGTCGTTTATTAATAAAAAATAAGGTTTAATAATAGAGAAAAATAAGGTTTTGTGCTAAAATTAAAGTGATAAGGTGACCAAATGGTTGCTATATAATTAAAAATAAAAAAATAAATATGAACTTATTTTTCTGTTTAATGAGAGTTATGAAGAAAGAGGCATCGATTATGAAGAGAGGAACATTAAAAAGGGCGGGGGCTGACTATAAAAAGCGGTTTGTGCTACGTAAAGTCAAAAAAAGATGGGTTGTGACTGGTCTTATTTTTGCGACGATTGTTCCTGGTCTGTCTTTTGCTGAAAAAAATGTAGCGGCAGATGATAGTCTTGTAACGTCAAATTTTCCGACACTGTATGATAACGCACTCACGACACCTCAAACTGCTAAACCAGCCTTGGGTATCGTTCCTTTTGCTGCAGTAACAACACCAACGATTGATAATGTGACAGATACGACTCAGGTGGGTGAAAGTCATTCGGCGACTTATGATAATAGTAATTATCAGAGTGCTTTTACGGTTAGCAGTACTGGTACGGCTGATTTGGCACATAACCAAACGATTAATGGGACAAATTATACAATATTGACCCCAACCCAAAATGATATCAATAAAAAAACTGGTGCCGTTGCCTTCAATCAACAGATTGACATGACTAAGGATTGGACTTTCAATTTCACTCTCGACCTTGTTCGGCTAAATTCAGGTGGATTAGCAAGCGGTTATGGTGTTGGGGATTTTATCGGTCTGGTCTTATCACCAACAGCGCCTACTCAGCTTGCAACTGCAGGTGGTACCAAACAATTTGGAGGCGGTTTGGGACTTAACGGCTTGCCTAACTCATTAAACTGGGGGATTGATTTTTATAATAATAGCTCATCTCAAGATTCTAACTCGGGCAATTATACACCTGTTGGTTTTGGTGACTCGTCACTTGGTGTTAATCCCGGAGCACTTTATAAAATGGGTAATCAGGTCATGGGTTGGCGTAGTACTGGGGCAAACGGTCTTTTAAATACCGCCAATTCGACGACTGACCAGCAGCAAGCGATTAGTACCTTGAATGGTGTCACAACAAGTTCAGGAAAAGATGCCAATAAATGGGGAGGCTCAGGTGGTGCTCCTGACCTTACTGCACCAGTTGAAGTAAATTATGTCTATAATGATGATAATACTGGAACGATAACTGTTAAAGTCACCACAAGTTCATTACAAATTTTTACAAGAACGATTAACCTGACGAATACCTCAATGTCTGTTGGTGTCATGGCAGGTTATAACCTTGCTTATACCCAAATGGGGACTCACATTACCAACTTCACACTTGAGTTAGGGACTGGGACGACGATTGTTAACTATCTTGACCAAAACGATAAACAGTTGCGACCTGCCACGAAATTTGTAGCCAATACTACGGATACGATTGGGATTACTGGTGGCTCTGCTAATGCAGGAACGGATACTTATGCTTTTACGGCACCAAGTTTCCAAGGTTATTCGCTTGTACCTAGTGGGACAACAGATATTACAGTGGGGTCTGATACCATTAATAATGGGACAACGGTGCCTGGTAATACCTTGAACATTCAGTATCAAGGTGATTATCAGTCAGCTCCGCTTACTGCTGTTTCCAAGACACCTGGTGTGCCTGTACCAATTAGCATAGATGGTGCGGATATGACCAATTCTGGTGCGACAAATCAGCCGATTACTTTCAAGACAACAGACAAAGACTTGACTGCACCTGGCTATACCTATACGGTAACGGGTCCAGATAATCAGTCGTATGATACGTTAGCGGATGCACTTGCGGCTAATCCTAATTATAATGATGATGCGAATGGCTATGGTGTGACAAAAGATGCGACAGCTCAACCTTTTGTTGTGTCTTATACAGCAGATAATGTGGCGATTAACTATGGGATTGTGACGACTGCTGGTAATGTGGATACGACGCATGCGAGTGAGCTCAAATCAAGTGATAGTTTGACACCTAGCCAACCAACGATAGGTCAAGCGGTGACGTCAAGTCTTGTAACAGATGTCACAACGACGCCCGATGCGGAAACGCCTAAACTACAAGCAAGTAGTGTCATACCTGATGGTTATCACTTAACAGGTAAAGTTTATTGGAGTAAAGACGGTAGTGCAACGACTACTCCTTTGCCAACAGGCGCCCTTTCGGCTAATGATGTTAGTAGTGAAAGTAAGGGGAAAGATAAAGCAACCCTACTTTTTGAAATCGCTAAAGACTATGCTAAGACACCGATAACCTTGACCCAAACAGGTTTGACAGGGGAGAGTTATAGTTTTGACTTACTCGGATTACCTGCGCCAGGTTATCATTTAATTAGTGCGAAAGACCCTAGTGACGCTAGCTTAGCTTTACCGTTAGCCTCTATTTCAGGTAATTTTGATGCTACCAATAATTTACAAGCGACAAGTGATAAAACGCCGCAAAATTATAGCTTAACAGCGACGGCAGATGTGCAACAGTTAAACGTCAACTATATTTTCCCAGGTGGACATAATCTCAACAGTCAGTTGACTAGTGACGAAAAAACGTGTCTTGGTACAACGGATACGATTTTTAGTGATATCACTGTACCGACGATCGACGGATATACGGCTGTCATTACTTATCCTGACGGTAAACAAAAAACCAGTAATAAGATTACGGGGATTGTCGCGGATAATACAAGTAATGGTACAAGTAATATTGACAACGCCCCACAAAATGTATCCGTGAACTATGTCGCGAATGCGCAAACTATCACAGTCAACTATACTAATCCTGACGGTTCTACATCATTTAACACCATTTCAGGTACAACTGATGGTAGTTATGATGCCATACCAATCTCGCAAATTTCTGGCTATTCTTCTAATGTGTCAATTAATGGTGGCCCCTCACAAGTCATGACGACTGTCCCTGCAGGCTCATTTGGTGCAACATCAATTGTGATTGATGTGACTTATTCTGGTTGGCAAGCACAAGTTAACTATTATTCTCAACAAGTCGATAGCAGCGGTAGTCCAATCGGGGCTTTGACTGCGCTACCAGGCAGTTTTGCTAGTCAAACAGGTGGCAGAAACGAAACCACCCAAGAGGGATTTGGTTTTTACGCCTTATTTGGTAATACAGGCGGTGGTGTCGTGACCACAGACAAGCAAACCTCTGATTTACAAACGATTAGTGTTATTCCAGCTGGTTACCATGTGTCAGGTTACTATTGGAGTGATAGACCAGATGGAACAACCCAAGACAAAACACCTCCTTATCAAATTGACTGGAATTGGGATGATATGACGAATATGGCAAGCGGTCTTGTCCCGAATTATCAAGCTGCGATTGTCTACCAATATACTAAAGATGTCCAACAAGCTGACATTACAGTTACAAATGCACCAAGTGGTCAGGGTGTGACGAACGGCAAAAATACTTTAGCGGGTATGAACAACACGCCTTACACTGGCGTAACAGGTGGTACTCAAGTCGTTAGTGTGCCTCAGATTAATGGTTATGTCGCAACGGTCACAGGCCCTGACGGTAATGTCGTCAGTCTCTCAAATAGTCAATTTACTATTATCTATGATAAGACGAATAATGGTGCAGCAACAACTGATAGCTCGCCGCAAAATTATACGATTGATTATGCACCAAGAACTGCTAGTGTTTTGGTTAACTATACCTATGCGACGGACACGCATACTGATGTTGCATCTAGTACATCAGTAGACACGGTCGCATACACAGCGCCTAGTCTACCAAAGAGTGTCACCATTGATACTAAAACAGACGGTACTTACTCGCTATCTGTTCCAGATATTTCAGGCTACACTTGGACTATCACTGATAGCAATGGCAAGAGTTATACAAGTAGCACCCTGCCTTCTAGCTTTACAAGTGATGGTGCTAATATCACCTATACTGTAACTTACGCCGCAAGCAATGCCACGCACGCTATCCATTTTAACGAGGCGACCTATGATGAGACTGGCAAGTACACCTTCACAGCCAATCCTGTCCCAGGTCTAGCTACCCAAACCGTAACTGGTGCAATCGGTAGCATCCAAACCTTCGGTGTAACGGCAAGTAACATCAATGTACCAAGTGGTTGGAGTCTTGACCCAATGGGGGCATCCCTAGCTAGTTTGACAAATGACAATGATTTGTTAAATGGTGGAGACACGGCAAAACGCTTGACTTTCGTACCAGGTACAACGGATTATATCGTGTATTTGGCGCGTGATATCCAAAGTGTTCAGGTCAACTTTATTCATGACCCGAAAAATACACCAACCCTTTATCAAGATGGTCGAACAGCCCAAAGTTATAGTGTGTCAACCGATAGTTTCGCACGTCCTGGCTATGACTATACCATTACTGATGCAAGTGGTAAGGTGGTAACAAACATTGAGGGTGACTACGATAGCACTAGTAATAAAAATGCAAGTAGTCCAGTTTATAACAATGGTGACGGCGATACAGCACCGCAAGTTTATAACGTAACCTACACACCACAAACACAGACTGCTATTTTGAAAACTGATAATTCAGACCCTGCAAATGCGAGTGGTTTAACCTATCAAACGGTAACAGGTCCGACTGCAAGTACGATTCAGTTTACCAAATCCGATGATGATTTGGTAAGAGCTGGCTACAATTACAATGTTACGGTCAGCTACACTAACTCAAATGGTGACAAGGTTTCTGCTAGTTATCCGACATTGGCGCTAGCCCTTGCAGCCAATGAGACTTACAACAACAATACGATTGCGAGTGGTCAGGCCGACAGTAATCCGCAGGTCTTTACGGTCAGCTACACGCCAAGTAGTCAAACGGCGATTTTGCAAACGGATGCGACGGACCCAGCGGGTGCGCAAACGGTCGATACCAGAAATGGGGTGACGGCGCAAGCTATTAGTTTCCTCAAAACAGATAGCGATCTTGCACGACCTGGTTATAGTTATCAAGTGTTAGCACCGAATAACAAGAGCTATGACACTCTTGCTGATGCGCTAGCTGCTGACGGTGTTTATGACGCGACGGCAAATGGTACGAGCACAACAGATAGTGAACCTCAGACCTTTATTGTTAGTTATACAGCGAAACCTCTAACGGTTAATATTAATTACGTTTATGGTGCGCCTAAAAATGGTCCGGTGCCGTCTGGTGATTTTGCAAGTGGTCAAGCTGTACCAACAAAAGCGGTTGGTGTGACAAATGGGACATCTTATAAGACAGATGTCAATTCAACTGCGACTACGACACCAATTACGGTACCAACGATTCCAGGTTATACGCCAAATGTGACGACTATCACGCCGAAATTTACGGTGGATGGTAATGGTAGTCCGACGGAGCCCGAGATTACCGTGACGTATAGCGCAAGTCCTGATTCTGCAACGATTACTTATGTGGATGAATCAGGCAATTCCCTTACGCCTTATATCGGTAGCAATCCAACCAGTCAGAATGGCTATACAGACGGTGTCATTATGACGACAGGTCCAAGTGTGTCGGGCTATACCCTCGTAGGGTTTAAGTATAACGATGGCAGTACAAATGTCGATCTTGCTGATTTGAGCAAGGCACTTTATACGACTGGAACAGACAAGATAGAATTTGTCTACGCGCCGAATGACCAAGAGGTGAAAATTCACTATTTATATAGCAGTGATGATGATTCACCGAAAAATGGTGAAGTGCCAGTAGCTGATTTTGGTGGGGTAACACCGCAAGATTCTGCAACTGGTAAGTCTAATACAATAGGTGCGTCGATTAATGTGCCGACGATTCCAGGTTACACAGTTAGTGTGTCACAAGTAACACCAGATTTTGCCATTCAAGCAAATAATACGCCAAATGGACAATTGGTAACATCGGATATAGACGTGACTTACACAGCTAATAATCAGAATGCTGAAATTTCCTATCTCATTGCAAGTCGAGATAGTAATGGTAATCCTGATTTTGCTCATCTTGTGCCAGCAACATCAAGTCAAACGCGTGGCGCAGCGACGACTGCTGTTGGGGTGACCGACAAGCCGATTGGTGTTTCTGCACCGATTATCCCAGGCTATTCTATTGAATCTCGGACGGCTAACGGTGTGGAGGTTCCTGACATTAGTCTAGTTCCTTTCGATGCGACGGCTAACCCTGATAAGTTAGAAGTCATTTATGTGCCTGATGAACAGCAAGTTACAGTGCATTATGTTTTCCAATTGCCGCCAGGTTATAATGGTACTTATAACGGCACACCAATTGAGAATGACCCCAATGCCCCTAATGTTCCCAATATCCCCGGCTATACTTTGATAACTGATGGTAGAAATTCTGCCGAACGTTATGACACCAATACAGGGTCAGTACAACAGGTTATCCTGACCTATCAAGCCAACCCGCAACAAGTCATTGTCGATTTCAAAATCAGCCGTGACGGCGGTAAAACATGGACAAACTTAGCCAATCCTGCAACGCTTGCGGGTGTCTCTGATGATAAAGTTGATTATTCAGCCTTGCAAACCGCTTATCCAGGTTATAGGCTGATTGACGCATCACAAGAAACAAAAACAAAAACTTATGACACGGCAGACGGTGTGAATCAGCACGTCAACTTGTATTATGCCCCACTCAAACAAGTTGCTGTCCTTCAGACGGATGCGACTGACCCAGATACGGCGGGTGGTAAACCGATAACGACGACAACTGATGGCTATTCTTTTGGCTCTTTGCACTTCACAGCTGATAGTGAACAAAACTTGGCAAGAAAAGGATTCACCTACAAGATTTATGGGCCAGATGGTGTTTGGTATGACACCTTAGCCAATGCAATTGCAGATAACGCCTCATATGACGGAATACCAAGCAATAATGATGTAGTTGATACGGTAATACCTTCAACGCAACCTCTAAAATTGAGCGCTCGGTCAGGCTTAGCCAAAAGCGTTGTACCGACTAACCCAGAGATTGACCCAAGTAAACCGGGTGTTATTGCAGGAGATGATGTGCCACAAGTTTTTACGGCAAGTTATACACCAATGCCAGAAAGCATGGTTGTCCATACGCTCAATGACCCAGCAGGTAACAAGGTCTATCCAACTGCAACAGGTGTGACTGGTTTAGACGATAATGACCAGCCAATTCCAAGCAACTCTAAGCTTTACCAATCTAACATGCAGTTATCACTGGTACTGAATGTCCCAGGTTTCTATAACCTGAACGTTGTGGATACGCAGTTGCAAACAGCAGCATCAGGCTTACAAAATCTGGTAAGAAACGGATATACCTATGTTGTTAAAGCGCCAGATGGTAATGAATATCCGACTTTAGAGGCAGCGACAAATGCCGTTCATGTCTTTGATAATGACCCAAGTAGCAATCAGCTCTTTAGCGTCATCTACGCCGCACAACTTCAAACCGTTAATGTGGTGAGTGATAGTAGTGACCCTAAAGGTGCTCAAACGATTGAAAATGCACATGGACCTAGTGATTCAAATATTTCGCTTAATTCAAACGACTCGAATTTGAAACGAAGTGGCTATACTTATGAGGTTACGGGTCCGGATGGCAACAAGTATCCTACCTTGGCAGAGGCCTTGAAACAAAACGTCACATATGACCATAATGCAATTCCAACAGCAACAGGTGTTGACCCAATACCTCAAAACTTCACCGTCAGCTATACACCAGTCCAACAAACTGCCAACCTAATTGTTGAGGGCAAAACGGTAGAGACTGTAACGGGTGGCAGTGACTCTAAGATTTCATTTAATGCAACAGATAAAGACTTGCACAAATCTGGCTATGACTATGAGGTAGCCGCTCCAGATGGTAAGAGTTATGGTTCACTAGCAGAGACGCTTAAAGCTGTTCCAAACTATGACCATAATGATTTGACCAATGGCTTAGATGCTACGCCGCAAAACTTCACTGTTGTCTACACCAAAAATAAAGACAAAGAAAATCCGTCAATTCCACATGATAAAGACCAACAAGGTTCTAACAAACATGTGAGCGGACAAAAATTCGGAAGTTTTGGTGAGAGAATCGAGCAATACGGTCTTCTCGGCGCTATCCTTTTAGCGATACCAACTCTGATTTTCTTAGGTTTAAAAAAACTAAAGAAAAAAGCTTAAACTAAACACATAGAGGACTCACAAGATTGATGTGAGTTCTTTTTGTATTGCAAAATAATGTTCATAATGGTTAGGATAGTACCACAATCCACAAGAAAAAAATGAAGTGACAAGCTTTAGTCATATT
>SKEM01000296.1_pt2 | contig 17027 bp, 14 predicted proteins | sample 4826731 | NCBI WGS metagenome assembly SKEM01 (sample SAMN11008809, study PRJNA524170) | human gut metagenome | biome: Human fecal sample; material: Feces; isolation source: fecal sample from pouch patient p37 | host: Homo sapiens | place: Israel: Tel-Aviv | collected 2015-07-27
CAACCCCGATGACGCTCTACCCAATTGCTAGAAAACAAGCGGGCTTTCATGATGCAACGATTTCTGGGAAAGTTGCTAGCGCCACGGCGATTAGGCAAAGTGTTTTTCAACAAGAAATAACGCAAGTGCTGCCAACGGTTCCTTCTATAACCGCACAACATTTACAAACACAGACAATGATTTCATGGGAAAACTACTGGCCCTTCCTAAAGTATAAAATTATTCAATCCTCGTTAGAAGAGTTACAAGCCATTTACCAAATGACGGAAGGACTTGAATATCGACTAAAGGATCAAATCCAAGCAGCAGGTTCTTTTCACGAATTAATGGAACGTATGAAAACGAAGCGTTATACTTGGACAAGATTGCAACGATTAGCAACCTATATATTGTTAAATATGACCAAAGAAGAAGTTGAAACTGTTTGGCAAGACAGCTATCTCCATGTGCTAGGATTTACGCCAAAGGGACAAGCTTATCTAAAAGAAACCAAAGCACAAATTCAATTGCCGGTAATTTCCAAAGTATCTAAAGAAAACCGCGCTATGCTTTCGTTAGATATTCGCGCCAATCAACTATATCAGATGGGAGATTCTTCTTTAAAAGAACAAAATTTTGGTCGGTTTCCCTTACGATTTTCGCCAGATACCTAAAAAATACTTAACAAAAATCAGTTTCCCCAGTATAATAAACAAGGGATAAGATACTAACAACAAATCAGAGAAAGCGAAGTGAGAATATGGGCCGTAAATGGGCAAATATTAAAGAGAAAAAAGCTGCCAAAGACGCAAACAATAGCCGTGTTTATGCAAAATTCGGGATTGAAATTTACGTAGCAGCGAAGTCAGGAGACCCTGATCCTCATGCAAACCAAAAACTACGGTTTGTAATCGAACGCGCCAAAACATACAATGTACCAAAACATATTATTGATCGCGCTATTGAAAAAGCAAAAGGTTCAGCAGATGAACAATATTCTGAATTACGCTATGAAGGATTTGGGCCAAATGGTTCAATGGTCATTGTTGATGCTTTAACAAACAACGTGAACCGAACAGCAGCAGATGTGCGGGCCGCATTTGGTAAAAACGGCGGAAACATGGGTGTCAGCGGTGCTGTTTCCTACATGTTTGATAATACAGGTATCATTGGCTTTGCTGGTGACGATGCGGATGAAATTTTAGAATACTTAATGGAAAAAGACATTGATGTTCGCGATGTTGTTGAAGAAGACGGTCAAATTATCGTTTACACAGAACCAGAAGATTTCCACCATGCACAAGAAGCGTTAAAAGAAAAAGGCATTGAAGAATTCACGGTTACTGAGTTAGAAATGGTTCCACAAAACGAAGTAACATTAGAAGGCGACGATTTAGCGAACTTTGAAAAAATGTTAGACGTTTTAGAAGATTTAGAAGATGTTCAAAAAGTTCATCATAATGTAGATTTACCTGAATAATCCATTTGTTCGTTTGTTTTAAGATTTAGAAAGTGAGCCATCGGTCATTTTGACTGATGGCTCACTTTTTTTCATATAATACATAGAAAAAAGAAAGTTGATTGATAAGTCCATGTGACACAAAGCATTCAATGACAGGTTCAACTTTTGTCTGTTCCATAAATATTTGTCTAAACAGTTGAATTAATAGTATAATATTTTAGTAAGATAGATTATTGAATGGGGGAATAGGCGTGAAAAAGGGAATGCTAGCGTTTTTTGTCGGGATAGCAGTTTTATCATTAGCTGCTTGTCGGGAACCAAAAGAAAAGAAAGTAACCGCTTCAACTGAGACATCCTCTAAAGTTGAAGAGACGAATGAAAAAACGAGTGAAACAATTGATAAGACAAATGAACAAGTGAGTAGCAGTATCGAGTTTAACGAATCAGTGAAAAGTGAAGAGTCCACAGCTGATGGAAACAACGGTCAGCTAACTGTAGCTGATTTAGACACTACAGCGATTAATGCTGGAGATTTTACTACTTTAGCTGGAACATGGAAAAATGGTAAAGGAGAGAGTTTGATCATTCATCCTGATGGTAGTACAAATACCGGAGGAATGATTACGAAGGATTTACCTACTGATGAGTCGCGACCAATTACAAGCTTAAGTATTAGGTGGGGGCCTACTGGTGCTGCGTTATTATTATATAAAATTGGTGTTGAAAATCCTAACGGCGACCAATCGGATAAGACGAAACCGCGATTGTTAATTACTCAAGATAGTGGAAATTATCCTGCGGAAGAGTATTACTATCGTTCTTCTGAAGAGGAAATTCAAGACCAAAATGAAGAGGCAAAAATCATCGAGAACCAAGAACAAGCAGAGGCATGTATCAGAAGTACATTGACTGATGCAGAAAATGATGATACGAACCTTGGATTTTTTGGTATGAATGGAAATGACTTCTTTTTTAGAGCCCAATCGAAACAGATGGCTGCAAATGGAGGGACTGGGACTGTTGGTTTTTTCAGAGTATCGCCACAAGGAGCAGTCAGAATAACGGATGCACAAGGCAACTAAAGATAGTCTCGTGGCAATCTATTTAATTCCTATAAAAGTAGCAAAATAAGAATGAAATGATCACAAAATCTTCACATTTAGTTTGTAAGATATAAGCATATCAACAAACAACCTTAACAACACAAAACACTTTTTCATTTTTAACTCCTTTCCCGTCCTTACCCAAAGGGCGGGTCTTTTTTTGTAAAACTATTCGCTCAAGATACCAAAAGAGCCTGGGACAAAAATCACTTTGGATTTTTGTCCCAGGCTTAAAAATTGATAAACGGCGGGAACAGAAGCAACTCCTTCGGAAATAAGCCGAAATTCTCCAAAAATTATAGAACAATTTTCGGAAATTCCTTCTTATTTCTCGGAGTTAAACGCTTCTGTCCCGACCTCTTTAACTCTTTACATGTTGGCGCTTGTAGACACGAGATAATATTAAGGTGTTGGAACAGTTGGTGAATAGTTCGTTTTTCGACCATAAAGTTCTTGTGTCGCCGCCGAGATATACGCAGATGAATCTTTTCCTGGGAGGTTATACATTAGATAAATACCATATTGCTCCACTTTTGTACGTTTAGCATATTGCGCAGCTAGATTTTGATTGACACCAACTTCAACGGCAGAAGCACCTAAACGAGAAGCAGGCATCCCCGCAATTTGTGGCGGATTCCAGGTACTATAATAAGGGTTCCAAGCATAATCAATTAAAGAACTCATTTGAGGATTAGCTGAAGAGTTCGCAGCGGCTGGTCCAATATTATAAAAAGTAATTAATTTATCATTGCCTAAGCGATTTCTTAAGGCTTGAAGTAACCAAATGAACGAAGAATTATTTGGTTGAGGCGTCCCATTTTTTCCGTATTCAGCATACTCATCATCAAAATCAATACCATCTAAATGATACGTATTAACGACTTGTTCTAATTGAGCTGCAAAGGCATCCGCACTTTCGTAAGTTGGGAAGTTAGCAAAGCCAGCGCCTTCATGGTTGCCTAAAATAGACAATAGGACTTTAGTGCCGCGTGCTTGAACTGGACGAATTTGTGTTTCAGCTTCGTTTAAAGTTTGTTGGACCCGTTCATTTAGATATAAGTAAGGTTTTTTATTGACCGTATCATAATTAATATTGGCTGCAAAAATAATCCCCATATCAAAAGCAGGTTGATTGGTTCCAGCTAAAGTATATTTTCCCACATTGTTAAAATCGTGGTTGTTTACTTCTACATACATGACTGTTTTAGGTGTAACAGTTGATGCTGCTTGTACTTCAAATGCAGGTAGTGCAAACAGTAAACCACCGACTAAAAGTATCAAACTTAAAAAAGTTGAAATAATCCCTGTTTTCTTGTTAAAAAAATGAGTGCTCAATTGATGCCCCATAACTTTCTCCTCCTATAAAATAAATATTATTTGTAAGCGTTAACAAAGATATGTTATCATTTTTATAATTTAAACACAAGAAGAAGAGAACAAAAGTGAGCAAATCCACAGAATATAAAAGCGTCCTTCGCAAAATGGTCTTGCGAAGGACGCTCTTTTACCAATCAAAGAGTAAGGCATAGCCTAAAGAAAGCAGCTCTCGACCAAAATTTTTGATATCTTTTGGAAAAGAAGAAGCCGCAGTGATGCCTGAAACATTTGAGATGCCTGCTCGCTTGGCTAAAAGTTGCGAGCGGTACATGTGAAAGTCACTAGTAACAATCACTAGCCGTTTAAAAGAAAGGAGTTTTTGTGAATTGACAATATTTTCTTTGGTGCGTGTGGCACGATTTTCTAAGAGAATCTGTTTTTCTGGAACACCTTTATTTAGCAAGTATTGTTTCATAACCGCGGCTTCCGTAGCCGGCTCATCTGCTCCTTGCCCTCCGCTAACAATAACGGGTGTCTCGGGGTGTTGTTTAATATAGGGGATAGCCACATCTAACCGAGCTTGCAAAACACGGCTGGGCAGTGCGGTTTCTTTAGACGTTCCTAAAACACGGGCCCCTAAAATTAAAATAGCATCTGGTTTATCGGTGGGTTGCGTATTTTTGCCAGTAAAAATAAGTAGACCTAAAATCAAAAGAATACAAAAGCCAAAACTGACAATGGATAAACTTGTTATTTTTAACCAATGCATGAAACATCCCTCCTTGTAATGTTAGTGTATACGAAGTACCATAGAAAAAGCGATAGAAAACAAAAGACTTATAAAAAAATCTATGTTTTAATAGAAACTTTTGAAGAGAGGGAGCGAGTGAATGCGTACAGAAGAAGAAATGTTTCAACTTATTATGGATGTAGCAAAACAAGAAGAACACATTCGAGCCGTGGGAATGGTGGGTTCTCGCACGAATGTGAAAGCGCCAAAAGATAGTTTTCAAGATTTCGACATTGTTTATATTGTAGAACCATGTGCTGAGTTTTTTGAAACAGCAACGTGGATAGCAAAATTTGGTCAACCATTAATTATGCAACGTCCCAAGGAAATGACCTTATTTCCCACAGAACCGAAGACGCGGGAAACATTTTTAATGTTATTTGAAGATGGTCAACGTATCGATTTAACATTGTGTCCTCTCGCAGAAAAAGATAATTGGCATGAAGGTGATTCTTTAGCAATTATCTTGTTAGACAAAGATGAAAATTTGCCGCCTTTACCTGTAGCATCTGACAAAAATTATACAGTAACAGTTCCGAATCAGCAGCAGTTTAACGATTGTTGCAATGAATTTTGGTGGGTTAGTACGTATGTAGTTAAGGGGCTTTGTCGGAATGAACTATTTTACGCTGTCACACATCTCTATGAATATTGTCAGCAGGAACTGTTGCGCTTGCTTTCTTGGCAAGCGGCTTGGCAGGAACCGGAGCCAATTTCTGTTGGGAAACAATTTAAGTATCTGAAAAATTATGTCACTCCTGACACGATGGATCAATTAGCATCGTTGCTGGATTTTTCTAGTAAAGAAGCTTGTTGGAACAGCTTAATAAAGACACAAGCCTTTTTTGACGTCGTCGCTCAGGATTTTGCTAAAATGGCCCAGTTTACGTATCATTTACAAGAAGCAAAAAAAGTCACAGAGTATACAAATTCTTTAAGATTAAAGGATTTACAAGGAAAATAAGCTGAAAACAACGTAAAAATAGTGTATAATTGAAAAAATTAATCTGCGAGAGAAAGGGAAGTTTTTTTGATTGTAGATCACCGCAGTTGTTTGTTGCCTAGACTCTAAGAAATAAACCTAAAATTATTGATATAAAGGATGAACAAATGAAAAAAGAAGAAATGCAAATGCGTAATACACGTCGTCAAAAATCAGGAAAAAATAATAAAAAGAAAGTAATTATTACTTCTTTGGTTGGACTAGCTCTGGTTGCTGGGGGCAGCTATGTTTATTTTCAAAGTCACTTTTTACCAACCACAAAAGTAAATGGAGTTTCTGTAGGCTGGTTAAATGTAAATGCCGCAGAAGAAAAATTAGCGCAAGTTAATCAAACCGAAGAAGTTGTGGTTCAAACGGGTGCAAAAGAAGAAAAAATTCAACTTCCTAAAAAATACCAATTGGATCAAAAATTTTTAAAAGACCATTTACACAGTAGCAAGGTGAAGCTACCGTTAAACGAGGCATTCAAAAAAGAACTAGAAGCCAAATTAGCGACTTTAAGTTTTCCAGAGGGGAAACCAAGCAAAAATGCGAGTATCCGTCGAGGCAATGGCACTTTTGAAATTGTTCCCGAAGAACAAGGCACAGTAGTGGACACACAGCGCTTAAATCAGCAGATTATTGCGGATGTTGAAGCGGGAAAAGGCAACTATCAATACAATGCCAAAGATTTTTATAAAGCCCCTGAAATTACAAAAGAGGATCAAACGTTAAAGGCAACATTGACAACGCTCAATAACAAGTTAAATAAAACAATTACAGTTGATATTAATGGTGAAAAAGTAGCCTTTGATAAAACACAAATTCAAAACGTGCTGAATGATGATGGCACAATCAACAAAGAAAAACTAACTACTTGGGTGACACAATTAGAAACAACATATGGTTCTGCTAATCAACCAGTTTTATTTACAGATGTTCACGGCACGACACGTCGTTTTAAAAACAACGGAAGTTATGGCTGGTCGATTGATGGGGCCAAAACGCAAGAACTACTAGTAAACGCGCTGAATAGCCAAGAACCAACGAATGCAATCACTGCTCCGTTGATTGGCGATACCAAAGAAAATAGTAAAATTGCCAATAATTACATTGAAATTGATTTAAAAGATCAAAAAATGTATTGTTTCATTGATGGCAAAAAAATAGTCACCACAGATGTCATTACTGGCAGATATAACAAAGGAACCGCAACAGTACCAGGATTCCATACAATTTTATATCGGACAACCGATGTGAATTTAGAAGGTCAAATGCTTGATGGTTCTCGATACAGTGTGCCAGTAAAATATTGGATGCCGTTATTAAGTCAAGGGGGCGTTGTCACACAAATTGGGATTCATGACTCCGACCATAAATTGGATAAGTATGGCGATAAAGAAGCCTTTAAAACCGATGCTGGTAGTAATGGCTGTATCAATACGCCAGGAACAGAAGTTTCAAAAATCTTTGACGTATCCTATGACGGAATGCCGGTAATTATTTACGGACATATCTATGATGATGCACCAGGTGAATTTGATAAACCTGTAGATTACGGCGAAGAAGTATAAAAAGAGATATTAGGCAAGACCGCACTTTGGTCCTACTATGTATCTGAAAAATAAAAATTGGAGACGTCAACCGTAACGACTGACGTCTCCAATTTTTTATTGACAAGCGTCATAACCCGCTCTATGATACAAACAGAACAAGCAATTTAAATTGGGGGAACGAAGATGCCATTTGTACATGTAGAATTAATTGAAGGCCGCACAGAAGAACAGTTAACTAATATGGTCAAAGATATTACAGAAGCTGTGTCAAAAAACGCTGGTGCACCAAAAGAGAATATCCATGTGATTGTCAATGAATTGAAAAAAGACCGCTATGCACAAGGCGGCGAATGGAAAAAATAAGTTTTCAGAGAATTTCTGTTGAATCACTTGCTTTTTCTGAAAATAAGTGGTTAAATAAGTGCATAAATGATTGATGAGAAAGACAACTGAACTTGCCCGCGATCTATTAGAGAGGAAAATCTTGGCTGAAAATTTTCCAGATTGGCACAAGGGATGACCACTTTCGAAACCTTTGTTGAAACAAAGGCGGTCGCACCGTTAACACGCTAGAGGAACACAGATTATTTGTGTTCAAAATTAGGTGGAACCACGATATTTTCGTCCTAGTATTCGTTAGAATACTAGGACTTTTTGTTTTTTAACAAGGGGAACAGGTGGCTGTTTCGTTTCATTGTGAAAAACAGGAACACAATGAAACGCTTCAAATCAAAAAAATTAAAAGGAGAGAATTTTATTATGTCTATTCACATTACTTTTCCAGATGGCGCTGTTAAACCGTTTGATTCTGGGGTTACAACATTTGATGTTGCTAAAAGTATTAGCAACAGTTTAGCCAAAAAAGCTTTAGCTGGTAAATTCAATGGTGTTTTAATCGATTTAGATCGTCCTATCGTAGAAGATGGTTCGCTTGAAATCGTGACACCTGATCATGAAGATGCTTTAGGAATTTTACGTCATTCATCAGCTCATTTAATGGCTAATGCCTTACGTCGTCTTTTCCCTAACATTAAATTTGGCGTAGGTCCTGCGATTGATTCTGGGTTCTACTATGATACAGATAATGGGGAATCCCCTGTGACAGCGGAAGATTTACCTGCAATTGAAGCCGAAATGATGAAAATTGTGAAGGAAAATAACCCAATCGTTCGTAAAGAAATCTCACGTGCAGAAGCGTTAGAATTATTTGCTGATGATCCTTACAAAGTTGAATTAATTACAGATTTACCAGAAGATGAAATCATCACTATCTATGATCAAGGCGATTTTGTCGATTTATGTCGTGGTGTTCACGTCCCTTCAACAGGACGGATTCAAGTCTTTAAATTACTTTCAGTAGCTGGTGCTTATTGGCGCGGAAACTCTGACAATCACATGATGCAACGGATTTATGGCACTGCCTTTTTCGATAAAAAAGATTTAAAAGAATTTATCAAAATGCGCGAGGAAGCCAAAGAACGTGACCACCGTAAATTAGGAAAAGAATTAGATTTATTTATGGTTTCACAAGAAGTTGGTTCAGGGTTACCTTTCTGGTTACCAAAAGGCGCAACCATTCGTCGTACAATTGAACGTTATATTGTGGACAAAGAAATTAGCTTAGGTTACCAACATGTGTATACACCAATTATGGCAGATGTGGAATTATACAAAACATCTGGTCACTGGGATCATTACCATGAAGATATGTTCCCACCAATGGATATGGGCGATGGCGAAATGCTAGTATTACGTCCAATGAACTGTCCACACCATATGATGGTTTATAAAAATGACATTCATAGTTACCGCGAATTGCCAATTCGAATCGCTGAATTAGGGATGATGCACCGCTATGAAAAATCTGGCGCATTATCAGGGTTACAACGTGTTCGTGAAATGACTTTAAACGATGGCCATACTTTTGTTCGTCCTGACCAAATTAAAGACGAATTTAAACGTACTTTGGAGTTAATGGTGGCAGTCTATGCTGACTTTAACATTACGGATTATCGTTTCCGCTTAAGCTATCGTGATCCAAATAATACAGACAAATATTTTGATGATGATGCGATGTGGGAAAAAGCGCAAGCGATGTTAAAAGCTGCCATGGATGAATTAGAATTAGATTACTTTGAAGCAGAAGGCGAAGCTGCCTTTTACGGTCCGAAGTTAGATGTTCAAGTAAAAACAGCTTTAGGAATGGAAGAAACATTATCAACCATCCAATTAGACTTCTTATTACCAGAACGTTTTGACTTAACTTATGTTGGCGAAGATGGTGAAAATACACATCGCCCAGTTGTTATCCACCGTGGTATTGTCTCAACAATGGAACGATTTGTGGCTTACTTAACAGAAGTTTACAAAGGCGCTTTCCCTACTTGGTTAGCACCAATTCAAGCAACTATTATCCCAGTTTCTGTAGAAGCGCATTCTGAGTATGCTTATGAAATCAAAGAACGTTTACAAGCACAAGGCTTACGTGTTGAAGTCGATGATCGTAACGAAAAAATGGGCTACAAAATTCGGGCCTCTCAAACACAAAAAGTACCTTATCAATTAGTGGTCGGGGACAAAGAAATGGAAGACGCAACGGTGAACGTCCGTCGTTATGGAAGCAAAGAAACGTCTGTCGAAGATTTATCAATTTTCATTGACAGCATGGCTGCTGAAGTTCACAATTACAGCCGTTAAAAAAAGAGAAAAAGTCAAAAGGACTTCTGAATTCAGAAGTCCTTTTGACTTTTTTCAACAACAAAATAATTAAATATTTCCTTAGAGCTGGGAATAATCCTGATTTTTTGACTATTTTTTGTTACAATGAGAATGCGAAACTTTTTAGTGAAGGGACTAGAGGTATGAAGAAAAACTCATTTATAGATAAAATAAAAAAAACAGATGCCGCAGCAAAGAGTCAACGAGGTAGAAAGCCACATATTCCTTTTCGATTGAACTTATTATTTTTTGTGATATTCACTTTATTTGTTTCATTAATTGTCCGTTTAGGGTATTTACAGATTGTAGAAGGAGAAGAGTTTAACAAAAAAATCACTGCCAACTCTTCACTACAAATCACGACACCATCCCCTCGAGGACAAATTTATGATTCACAAGGAAAAGTCTTGGTTTCTAACAAAGCCAATTTAGCAATCACTTACACACGAGGAAAAAATATTGAAGGAAAAGATATTTTACCGATTGCGAATAAAGTCAACGAACTTATTAACGTTCCAGTTGATCCAAACTTAACGGATCGTGATAAAAAAGATTATTGGTTAGCGAATCCTGAAAATTTAAAAGCAGCCCAAGGCCGTTTAACCGATCAAGATAAAGAAGATGAAAAAGGCAACAAAATTACGGACGAAGGCACATTATATGCCAAAGCAGTTGAAAAAGTCACCCCTGAAGAAATTGCATTTGATGACCGAACCTTACAAGCAGTGACGATTTTTAAACGAATGAATGCAGCGTCACAAATGAACACGGTCTTCATCAAGAATGAAGGTGTGACAGAAGGTGAAATTGCGACAATTGGTGAACACACAGCGGAAATATCTGGTGTTTCAACAGGGACTGATTGGACGCGTGATTATTCTCAAAGTGGTGCATTACGTAGCCTGTTGGGTACCGTTTCAACTGAAAAACAAGGATTGCCAGCCGAAGAAGTCGATGAATATTTGAAAAAAGGCTATGCACGAAATGACCGTGTTGGAACTAGCTATTTAGAAAAACAATATGAAGACGTTCTACAAGGTAAAAAAGCAAAATCAGAAGTCGTTTTAGACAATAACGGAAAGATTGTTTCACAAACCCCAATTTCCAAAGGGGAAAAAGGCTCCAACTTAAAATTAACGATTGATTCAAATTTCCAAAACAAAGTTGATGAAATTTTACAACGAAACTATTCACAAATAGTCAAAACCATTGGACCATACTCAGAAAATGCGTATGTCGTTGCTATGAACCCTCAAACAGGAGCTATTTTAGCGATGTCCGGATTTCATCATGATTTAGCAACTGGAGAAGTCACACCTAATCCTTTAGCACCTATTTTGAATTCTGAAGTTCCTGGATCAGTTGTGAAAGCAGGTACTTTAACAGCGGGTTATGAAACAGGCGTCATTAAAGGCAATGATGTTTTAACAGATGAAGCTATTTTACTAGCAGGTAGTAATCCAAAAGCTTCTTGGTGGAATGCTTCTGGCGGAACAACCATGCAATTAACTGCGGAGCAAGCGTTAGAATATTCTTCGAATGCCTATATGATGAAATTAGTCTTTAAAATGATGGGTGTGAATTATTATCCCAATATGATTTTCCCTTATGAAGTAGGAGATGACACTGTCTTTAAAGAATTAAGAAAAGCTTTTGCAGAATATGGTATGGGAACGAAAACTGGAATTGATATACCAGGAGAAACAACAGGAATTCAAAACAAGGACTTTAAGGATTCGTCATCTGCGCCACAAGGCGGTAATCTTCTTGACCTATCTTTTGGGCAATATGATACCTATAGCGCGTTACAATTAGCACAGTACGTTTCCACTGTCGCAAATAATGGCATCCGCGTACAACCCCATGTGGTAGAAGGAATCTATGGCAATGATGAAAATGGAGCTTTAGGAAAAATTTTAAAAGAAATTGAACCAAAAGTTTTGAATAAGGTGAATATTTCTGAAGACCAGATAGGAATTCTTCAACAAGGTTTCTATAATGTAGTAAATGGAACTAGTCCTTTTACAACTGCACGTGGTTTAAAATCAGACAAGTTTTCGATTGCTGCTAAAACAGGGACCGCCGAAACGCAAGCAACAGATGCTAATGGAGTAAACCATACAACGGTTAATAGTAACTTGGTGGCTTATGCGCCGTACGAAAATCCTGAAATTGCAATTAGCGTTGTTTTACCACACTTAAATGATGAATCTTCCAAACCAAATCAAACGATTGCCAAAGAAGTTTTAGAAGCGTATATGGAAATGTACAAAAAATAAAATTTGTAAAGTAGAACTACTTTACAAATTTGCCCAAAAGGGTAGTCAAATGACAAAAAAAATGGTATGATATTCAAGTCTAAGAAATCTCTTGGAAAGATCAATTATTAGTAGGAGGGGAAAACATGCGCGTAAACATCACTTTAGAGTGTACTTCTTGTAAAGAACGTAACTACTTAACAAATAAAAATAAACGTAACAATCCTGATCGTTTAGAAAAACAAAAATATTGCCCACGTGAAAGAAAAGTTACTTTACACCGTGAAACTAAATAATTTAGTTAGACAGAGCCTAGAATCCTTGTTGTGTAAGGGTCTAGGCTTTTTATCTATTGATTCATTACATGTTCATTTGTAGATGGAATGTAGAGGGAGGATTACCCAAGTTTGGCTGAAGGGGACGGTCTCGAAAACCGTTAGGCGAGTAACATCGTGCAAGGGTTCGAATCCCTTATCCTCCGTACCGAGAAGCAGTTGAGTTATTAGTTGCAAATAAAACGACAGAGACGTACACTTAAAGTAGAAAAATACTTAAGAAGAGGTGTCTATTATGTCAAACTATGAAGAAAAAGAAGCGCAAGCATTAGCAAAAATTGCCGACGTTTTGAACAAATTGAATGCAAGTTTAGAAGAGTTGGACTCGCTAGATGAGGATACAAAAAAACATAGTATGAAGAAATGGATTGTTGAAAAAAAAGCCATTCATGAGATTAAAAAAATTGCACACGAAGCTGGTAAGTATGACAAGTATGATGAAAAAGAATTAGAAAAAGAAATGGATCTGTTGGAAAAGTTTATGTAAAAAAGCGCTAGCTTTTGTTCAACAGTTATTTAATTTTGAGTCTAGAATTAATCGTTTTGATTTTTTCTAGGCTTATTTTTTATGAAGTAAGCAAATCGTATCGGGAGAGGTATTGAATTAAGAAATAAAGCATGTATTGATTCAGAAAAAAAGTTGTAGTAAAATGTTCGTCACAACTACTTTTCTTATGATTTCATAGAAGGAAAAGTTGGAATAATGAATTGAGAAGAGTCGATTTTTAGGAGATGATTTTAGGTGACTTTTTATCAATTATTGCAGTTAGATCCATTTATTTTAAAACAAAAAATTCATCAAGCGGACACTAAAAAACAGCGGAGATATTTTTGGCGCTCCTTGTTAATAAGGGATATCTTATTAGTTTCGTTTGCGATTTTATGGGTGTCGACGATTACTTTTTTCTTTGGAAAAGCTGTAGCGCCTTTTTCAATTGTATTATTTTGTTTGCTGTTGAGTATCCGTTTCGTCTCATATGGCTACAGGGAAAAACAGGCCTTGCTTAGTTTAGGAATCGTGTTAACAATTCTAGGTGTTAGTCCACTAATTTCACTGATTTCTGTATCATTTTTACAATGGGGTCTTCATTTTATCTGCTTGCTGGCATTGTTTTTCTTAACTGGTAAAAACCCTAAAATGGGTAATCCTGGCTTGTATACGTTCTCCTACTTATATTTAGTTGGCACGGTTCACTATCAATCGTTTCAGCAATTAGAACAAACTTTCTTTGTATTAGTGTTTGCTTATCTACTTTTAGCTTTTGTTTATCATGTGAAACATAAAAAGTTGGATCAGGAGATTACTTTTATACAGATGGTTAAAGAAAATGGTTTTTTTAATCAAAGAAATATTTGGTTTGGTTATTACGCTTTAGGCATTAGCTTATTACTTTTTATAGGAACGCACCTTCAGATTGACCGCTTTATGTGGGCAACATTTGCTAGTTCGTCATTATTTTCTGGGTATGATACGTTTAAATTGTCTGAACGAGCCAAAGAACGAATAATAGGGGGCGTTATTGGTTCTCTAGTATCGGCTATCTTGTTATTTTATATACCAACGAACCTACTTGGTATTTTAGGAGGACTTTGTTTAGGCTTATGCACATCTTATAAAAGTAAAACGATTTTTAATTGTGTTGGTGCTATCATGGCAGCTTCTATGATATTTGGGCTAGAAACAAGTCTTTACTTAAGAATTTTGTTAAATATGTTGGGGCTAGCTTACGGTTTGCTTTATCATTTTGTCTTTGTAAAAACTATGTCCTATTGCAATCGCAAGCAGTGGCTGAAATTTTCTGAATAAAAGGAGCCTAACATTCTTTCTTGAAAGAATGTTAGGCTCCTTAGACATTACTTTAACTATAGAGAATGGGGAAAGTTTCATTTTAGCGTATATTCCATATATGCTATTAATCAATGACCAACTGCTATATCCAATGTCGCAATTTTTGCTGAGTCAGTCGGTACAAGGTCTAGTTCCACTTCGTCAAACTGATTGCCATCAACTGGTATCCCAAAGTAAATGGTAGATGGTCCACTTCTACTTTTATAGACTATTATCTATTAGTATACCTAAATTTCTATTTAATTCGTAATGACTGACCAGGATAAAAAACAGAAGTTTCAATGCCTGGGTTTAATGCTAATAATTCTTCTAAGGTTAAACCATTTCTTTCGGCTAACTGTCGCCCACCTTCACCACTTCGTACCGTATCGTATATAGGTTGGTCTGATTTAGAATTTTGTATTTGTTCACTAGAATCAGAGTTTTGTGGTGGTTGCTGTTCAGATTGTTCAAAAACTTGCTGAGTTTGATTATTTCTTTCAATTAATTGTTCCAACGTAATATTACCTAGATAAGTGTATATTTGTCCATTAACAGTTAAAGTACCATCATTATTTTTCGTTACTGTTCGGGGCGTATTATTCAAAAGAAACGTCATTATTTGATTACCATTCTCATCCACAGAAAAACTTACATTTTGAAGAGGAACATTCGATTGAGTTATGCTAGTGAGTGTTCCGTCAGCATTTATAAAAAATAAGTTATCACTTTGAGGAATACCCCAACCGCCTATAAAATCAGCTAAGCTAACTTGTGGTAGCGGTTCTTTAGTAGTAGATGAAGAGGTAGATTGGTTTGTTTCAGATGAGACGTTTTGATAATTAGAGCTGGTTTCTTCCGTTTTATCTTTTTGAGTGGAAGAATCAATACTTTTCTTTGTGTAAGGTTTCAAAACTAGTTTTGTTTGGTTATCAGAATTGTTTGTCTTAGTAGGAGTGAAAAGTAGATTTTGCTTTTCTTTTTTTATCTTGTAAGCTACTTCTTTTCCTTCATTTTTCCAACGAATTTGATTGTTTTTTAGATGGTATTTGACTTTGTATTCTATTTTATTTGCAATTTGTTTACCTAATTCTTCGCCTGCTTTTTCCAAATCATTTTTTGCAGTTGATGTGTGTTCATCTGTATTGATTTTGAAAGTAGCGGTATCTTCGCTGAATGATACAATCATTACTACTTCATCAACGTTGGAGTTTACGGCCCACTCGTTTGCCATTAGCTCTTTTGTGGTCACTTTATTTCTGCAAGAAGTAAGGGTCAGTAAGGATAAAAAAACAATCAACCCCAGCAAACTTTTTTTCATTTTTAACTCAATCCTCTTTTCTATTTTACTATTTTTTTGTATCTTCGACTCTCTCTCAACCCCAGCCAACCACTCGCTGATAACAAGTACCAAAACGGCATAAACTGGATTAAATAGCGAGAGCGGCCGCCTTCAAAGAGTAATAAATACAGAATAGCTCCAATGAAAGCTAATTTTAAAATCGCGTAGTTATTTTTTGAATCTTTTAGAGGGATACTGAACAATAGACCTAGTAATGTGAGTAAATAGAAAAAATGCATATAAATTCGTAGATAGTTACTTTTGGGATTTTGCGGATAATACAGTGACCGCAAGTGTTCTTGCCAACGATTTTTAGAAGGTGTTTCTGGGATTAAATCACCGCCATCCCAACCCCAGTCAAAATCACCATTGGCAGTATTATGACGATTTTTTTGAGCCAGAAAACGGAGATAACCGAAGAATCCTTTATTTTTTAAACGGTCTTGAATCGTTTTTATGGTATAAGCTTTTTTGGCTTCTTGTGTAGGCAACTGATTTACTGCTTGTGTATCTGCATCATTGTAACCGCCAGTTCCAGTCAAACCCATCATTACAAAAAGTGTCCAAGGTTTGGCTTGTTCTTTATCGATTTCCGTAATCGTTTGTTTTTCCACAAAAAATTGAAAACTATAATATGCGCTGACGAAACCAGTCAGTAAAAAGAGGGCAACCACGGTTAATTTTACGATAGACTGTTTGTTCCGATTTACTAAAAGAAGTTGCAGCACTTTGATACAACTAAATGCAATAAAAAAGATAATAGACGAAGGTTTCATTAAAAAACACCAAGCTAAGCCAATTCCAATAAACAGTAATAAACAATATTTTACGAAGGGAGGGGAAACTTGGTCAAAAAGGCTATATGCAAAAAAGACTAGGTTGATGAACAATAAGACGGCCGTATCTGTATAAGGCGTGAGTAACCATGGAGACATTCCGAAAGAAAGAAAAAATAAACTGTAAGCAACGAAGGCCGTTAATGGATTAAAGACACGTTTAGAGGCATGATAAAAGAGAAGTAAACTGCTATTAATAAACAAGCAATTAACCACTTGCCAACTAAACCAAGTGTTGCTCCAGCTCCCTGTTACATCAATGAAACGCAAAAATTTATTCAGGTAATACATCATGAAAAAGAAAAATTCGTTATTGGGGTTTAAAGAAAGTACGATTTTTGAATAATCCTTATTTTCAGTGGTAATACTATGAAAGTTGTCAAAAACATCCCAGCCAATCGGCACAGTAATCTGCGTCAGGAGTAAAAGTTGTAGTAAAAATAAACTGATCAAACTACCAATAATAACCACACGATCATGGGCTTTTATTAAGTGCCAGAGCGCTTGAATCTTAGTGTAAA
>SKEM01000848.1_pt1 | contig 16979 bp, 9 predicted proteins | sample 4826731 | NCBI WGS metagenome assembly SKEM01 (sample SAMN11008809, study PRJNA524170) | human gut metagenome | biome: Human fecal sample; material: Feces; isolation source: fecal sample from pouch patient p37 | host: Homo sapiens | place: Israel: Tel-Aviv | collected 2015-07-27
TTTTGTTCCCAACAATGCGTCCAGAACGAGTTGAAAGCGTAGAATCTGAAGTTAAGGCTGATATGGAAAAGAAGAATAAAGAAAACAAGTAATATCAAATTTTGATATAAAAATAAATCTCATATCTGTGTTTTGAAACATGGGTATGAGATTTTTTGTTTATTCAAGGACTGTTGACATAAAGGTGTTTTGGTTATAAACTGCAAATGATTTTATTTTTGGAGGGATAGATTTATGAAATTAAAAAAGATTGGATCTCTGTTTTTAGCGTTATTCTTTTTTAGTTTAGTGGCTATAGGATTAACTACTAATCAAGCAGTTAAAGCAGATGATGATGAAGATTATCATGCTTCATCTGAACAATTGATAAATAAATTTTTTAATGAGCGTGAATTGTTAAAAAACGGAGCTCGTGCAGAAATTTTAGATGAGTCACAACCTGGGACTTGGTATGAACATACATTTATTATTTACAATGATCAATATCATGATTTTGATCATATGCCTTACGGTACTTATACAATTGCAAATGAAATGTATGTAAAGAATTGGAAAAAGCCAAGTGACCAAAACCTAAGATTGACTTTCTATTCGACTATTAATAATCCTAGAACGGATGCGGCAATTCGAGATAATATTCAAGGCTCCGTTGACATTCCGGTTGGTAAAGACAGCGGATATAGTTTCTGGGTTATTAAGGTTCGTTGTGATAAAGATGGATTAAAAGTTTTATCTCACAAAGATTATGATCACGATCCAGCTTCACCATATTCAGTAAAGCAAGTTAAGAATATTTTCTTAAAGAATTTAACTTTAAAGTCAGCTAAAAAGTCTGCTTTTGTAGGTAATAAACCTAAATTTAAATTTAGCAATATTTCTTTTGTTAACCCTAATATTATTAATGAAGCACGTGGTACTAATTGGAATCGTTCAATGCTTTCACATAAGGGCAAGCTTCCAGTTCACGATTATGATTTTAAAGCACATGTAAGAGTCAATAATTTTAAGCCAAGTAAAAGGAACAGAAATTATGATCTAGTAGACAAAGATGGCGATACCATCGGTGAAATTCATGTGCCTAAGAATTCTAAGAGCGGTACCGGTAATATTAAGTTGGACTTAGAGCTGACCTTTGATAGTTACTATTTTGAAGCTAAGTAATTCAACTTTTTCTCAAAAAGTATTTGCAAAGAGAATAATCTTTGCTATAATACTTTTTGTATCGCGGAAGTAGTTCAGTGGTAGAACATCACCTTGCCATGGTGGGGGTCGCGGGTTCGAATCCCGTCTTCCGCTCTAAGTTAGAGAAGAGTTCATGAAAATGAACTCTTTTTTTATATCTAAAATTAGATTTAACATAAAGTTCGTGAATTACAATATTTTTCATTATTTGCGTCTTAAATAGTCATATACTTAATTTAAATATGAACAATAAACGCTATTGACTCCAATGAAGTACGAGATTAAAATAAAAATTGTTAGTTAACATTCACTTTATGGAGGAAAATAATGACACAATCAAAGCGCTTTCTTGCGGTTGCCTTAGCTTCGGTGGCTCTTTTGGGCTTAGGACTAAAAGAAAATGAAGTAGTTAATGCTACTTCAGTAAAAGTGGTTATTAATCATGATCCTTATGCTAAACCACAACAAACTAAAGACTGGGCTAATGCTAAGAAATATAAAAATTATTTGCCTGTTCAATTTTTAGGCATTAACGACTTTCACGGCGGACTAGAGAGGACTTACACAGCTAATATTGATGGCCACAGTTATAAGAATGCTGGTGGAGCTGCTCGTTTAGCTAGCTACTTAAACGATGCGCAGGGCTATTTTAAAAAGGTAAATCCTAAAGGTAAAACTTTCCGTGTTGAAGCAGGTGATATGGTAGGTGCATCCCCAGCAAATTCTGCTTTATTAAACGACGAACCAACTATGCATGTGTTGCGCCAAATGAATTTCTCAGTTGGCACTTTGGGCAACCACGAATTTGACCACGGTTTGGCTGAATTTCACCGTATTTTAATTGGTGCTAAGCCGAATATGAATGAAGCTTCAAAATATGGTTACACTAGTATTCTTAAAGACTATCCTCATCAAAATTCTAAGATTCAAGTTGTAATAGCTAACGTGGTTAACCGTTCAAACGGCAAAATTCCTTTTGGCTTTAAACCATACACTATTAAAACAGTTAAGCAAGGCAAGAAGAGCGTTAAAGTTGGTTTTATTGGAATCTTAACTACAACCATGCCCAGCCTGACTACTTACAACAACTACCATCCATATCGCTATCTTGATGAAGCAAAAACTATTGCAAAATACGAAAAGATTTTGCGTAATAAAGGCGTTAAAGCGATTGTAGTTTTAGCTCATACTGGTGCTAATAGCGCAGATAATCAAACTACTGGTGCATCTGTTGATATTTTAAAGAAACTCTATAAGATTGATCCACATAACAGCGTTGACTTGTATATTGCTGCTCACTCACACCAATATGCCAACGCAACAGTAGGTCATACTAAATTAATGCAAGCTATTTATTCGGGCGCCGCTTTTGATAATGCAATTGGCTACTTGAATCCGAAAACTCATGACTTTGCTAAAAATAGTTTAGTCGGACATGTTTATCCAGTTCAGTCAGCATCTGCAGAACCTACAATAAAAGATGATGCGAAAGTTGCTGCAATCGTAAAAGATGCTGATAAGAGAACTGATGCCTTGGCTAATGAAAAGATCGGTCAAGCTAGTTTGGCTGAAACAATTTTAAGCGGTAGAGGTCATAGCTTATACAGTGAAGAAAGTCCTGCTGGAAACGTGGCAGTTGATGCACAACTTTATGAAACCAATAAATTAGTTAAAGAAAAGCATGCCAAATACACTGTAAACTTTGCGATGACTAATACCGGTGGCGTTAGAAGTGACCTTGTTGTTGGTAAAGATAAGTCCATTACTTTAGGTGCAGCTCGTGCAGTTCAACCTTGGTACAATGATCTTTATGTCATTTCAATGACTGGTCAACAAATTTATAACGTTTTGAACCAACAAAATTATAATGGTGAAACTCGCTATTTATTAATTTCAGGGATGAAACTTAAATATACTGAAACTAATAGTGGTGCTAATCGCTACCATGTATCCGAAGTGATTGATAATGCAACAGGCAAGCCACTTGATTCAAACAAACGTTATAACATTGTTGTCAATTCATTCTTGCATGACGGCGGAGATAACTTTACTGAATTTCGTAAAGCAAAATTAGTAGATAATCAAATTGGTAAGGACACTGATTTTCTCGTTCAATACATTAAAGATATGAGCAAGGACGGCAACTCACTTGTTGCTCCGACAGCAGATCGCAAACAAAAGCAATAATTAAGAAATTGAATAATTAAAATGCAGGCGAAGAAGCCTGTATTTTTTTATGGAAAAAGTATTGCAAAGCAAAATTAGTTTGCTATAATAATACTTGTTCTTGCGGAAGTAGTTCAGTGGTAGAACATCACCTTGCCATGGTGGGGGTCGCGGGTTCGAATCCCGTCTTCCGCTCCAAGATGAAGAGCTCACGAATGTGAGCTTTTTTTGTGCCTAAAATAAATTTATCTTTTTTGATAAAAAGGTCTTGCAAAGAAAAATGTATTTGCTATAATAATACCTGTTGTCGCGGAAGTAGTTCAGTGGTAGAACATCACCTTGCCATGGTGGGGGTCGCGGGTTCGAATCCCGTCTTCCGCTCCAAGATGAAAGCTCACGGAAGTGAGCTTTTTTTGTGCCTAAAATAAATTTATCTTTTTTGGCAAAATACCTTGCAATGAAAAATGCATTTGCTATAATAATAACTGTTGTGCGGAAGTAGTTCAGTGGTAGAACATCACCTTGCCATGGTGGGGGTCGCGGGTTCGAATCCCGTCTTCCGCTCCAAGATAGAAGGCTCACCGAATGGTGAGTCTTTTTTTCGGGAAATAGCTCAGTTTGGTAGAGCGCTACGTTCGGGACGTAGAGGTCGCGCGTTCAAATCGCGTTTTCCCGATTATATTTAAGCTGTCTTAATAGACAGCTTTTTTCTTTTTGCTATAATACACACTAAAACTATAGGGGAAATGAGAATGACAGCTACTACGAAAGAAAATTATGAATTGTTAGTGCAGCAGGCAAAGGCACTAGTTGATGGCGAAGATGACTGGATTGCCAATACTGCTAATTTATCTGCGCTTTTGTTTAATTCGCTTAATAATGTTAATTTTGCTGGTGTTTATCGCTTTGAAAACGGCGAGTTGATTTTAGGCCCATTCCAAGGGATGCCAGCTTGTGTGCATATTCAAATGGGTAAAGGCGTTTGCGGAACAGCAGCTAAGGAAGAAAAAACGCAAATTGTGCCCAACGTCCATGAATTTGCTGGTCACATCGCTTGCGACAGTGCTTCGAATTCTGAAATCGTCGTGCCTATTTTTAAGGATGAAAAATTATGGGGCGTTTTCGATTTTGATTCTACTAAGCTAAACAATTTTGATGAAACAGATCAAAAATATTTAACTGAAATTGCCGCCGCAATTTTTGATTAATTGCGCGTTTTTGATCATAATGATCACGGAGATAAGTTAAATTATTTTACTTACTGACAAAATAAAAGTAAAATACCATAACGTATTTTAAAGGGGTGGTGTTTGTATGGAAAACTCATATAGTAAAAGCGTTAATCAAGTATTGGAAATTGCACGTGAACAAGCACAGAATTTCCATCATCGCTTAATCGGAACAGAACACGTTTTATTGGCTTTAGTAATTGAAACAGACGGTGAAGCAGGGAAGATACTTCGTTCATGGGGCTTAACTCCTACTGCTGTGCGTGAAGAAATTGAGCGCTACACCGGCTACGGTTCAGCACCTAAAACTAGTTATATGGAAATGTCACCTCGTTTAAGCTTGGCACTAGATTATGCAAAAAGACAAGCCGATCAAGGTGGATATAAAGAAATTGAAACTAATCATGTTTTGCTTGGAATAACAGCTAGTGAACAAGTCTTGTCGGCCATGATTCTCAAGAATTTAAATGTGGATATTGGTCGCTTACGTCAAGATGTTAATGATAGCTTAGATCAGGAACAAGATTTTGGCGACTCAGCAAGCTGGTTAGGTAATAGCAATACAGCTACAGGGCAAAAGAAACGTAAAAATAGTACTACACCAACTCTAGATAAAGTAGCTGTTAATTTGAATCAACGTACTCGTGAAGGCGGTATTGATCCAGTTATTGGCCGCGAAAAGGAAATTAAGCGAGTTATTCAAATTTTGTCTCGTCGTACTAAGAATAATCCAGTTTTAGTAGGTGAACCTGGTGTAGGTAAGACTGCAGTCGCTGAAGCAATTGCTACAGAAATTGTTAATAAAAGAGTGCCAGAGGATTTACTCAATAAACGAGTAATGGCTCTTAACATGGGCAGTTTAGTAGCAGGTACCAAGTATCGTGGCGAGTTTGAAGATAGAATGAAGAAGATTTTGGATGAAATTGCTAAAGATGGCAAGGTCATTCTGTTTGTTGATGAAATGCATACTTTGATTGGTGCTGGTGGTGCTGAAGGAGCAATCGATGCTTCTAATATCTTGAAGCCATCACTTGCTCGTGGCGATATTCAAATGATTGGTGCTACTACATTTGATGAATATCAAAAGTATATTGAAAAAGATCAAGCATTAGCCCGGCGTTTTCAACAAGTACGTTTGAATGAACCTACTAAGAAAGATACATTGGCTATATTGAATGGACTTAGACCTAAATATGAGAAGTTCCATCATGTAACTATTTCAGATGCCAGTCTTGAGGATGCTGTTGATCTATCTAGCCGTTACATTACCAATCGTTTCTTACCCGATAAGGCAATTGATCTGGTAGATGAAGCCAGTGCAGCTGTTAAAATTAAGACTAATGTTGGTTCAAATAAAGATTTAGTTCAAATTAATGAAAAAATAAAGAGTATTATTGAGCAAAAAAATGAAGCTGCTGCAAGTCAAAACTTTGTTCAGGCTGCGCAACTTCAAGAAGTACAAAATAACTTGCAAATGCAACGAGAAAAAATGGAAAATGCGCTGCAAGTTAAAGTTAGTGCTGAGGCTATTGTTGAACCAGAAGATATTGCCAAGGTAGTGTCTGATTGGACAGGCGTACCAGTTACTCAAATGAAGAGGGATGAGAGTCGCCAATTAGCTAACCTCGAAAGTATTTTGCACAAACGAGTTATTGGACAAGATAAAGCTGTCTCCGCTGTAGCTCGTGCAATTCGTCGTAGTAGAAGTGGTATTAAAGATGAACGACGCCCAATTGGATCATTCTTATTCTTGGGCCCAACTGGTGTAGGTAAAACGGAACTTGCTAAGTCAGTTGCAGCTGCAATGTTTGGCTCAGAAGATAATTTGATCAGATTAGATATGTCAGAATATATGGATCAAATCGCTTCCAGCAAGTTAATCGGGTCAGCACCTGGTTATGTTGGTTATGAAGAGGGCGGTCAACTTTCTGAACAAGTTCGTCGTCATCCATATTCTGTTGTCTTGCTTGATGAAGTTGAAAAAGCTCACCCAGATGTATTCAATTTACTTTTGCAAGTTTTAGATGAAGGATTTTTGACAGATTCTAAAGGCAGAAAAGTTGATTTTAGAAATACGATTATTATCATGACTTCTAATCTGGGATCACGTACTTTATTTGACAGCAAGGCTGTAGGCTTTAATGCTGATAAGGTTGATCAAGCTAAGGCAAGACAAGCTAAGGTAGAGCAAGCAATTAAACAATTCTTCCGTCCAGAATTTTTGAATAGAATCGATGAGACGATTATCTTTGATGAATTAACTAAGAAACAATTGCGTGACATTGTTACCTTGTTGACTCATAAATTGGTAGTTCGTTTGCAGAAGAAAGGAATCACACTTAAGATTTCTCGCGCTGCTCTAGATAAAATCGTTCAAGATGGTTATGATCCCGAAAATGGTGCTCGACCACTTAGAAGAGCAATTCAAAATGATATCGAAGATAAATTGGCAGAAATGTTGATTACCAGTGAAGTAAAATCAAATGATACTTTAAAAATCGGTAGTCAACATGGCCATTTAAAATTTGATGTTGTTTCTGATAAAAAGCTGGTAAAAACTAAGTGATATCAGGCATTAGACCTTGACAAAAAGTAGAAAAAGGGCATATAATGTTTGCTGGTTTAAAAAGACTGAGATTCAGGATTTTGCTGATCTATTGTCCAGCAAAATGATAAGGACAAAAACGAAAAAGCTTCGTTTTTGTCTTTTTTATGCCTAAAATTGCAGTTTTTTGAATTTGTAACAGAAATGTAATATTTGCTTTCTTAGACAGAAAGGATGTTTTTCCTTGTTAAATGGACACGTAGTGAACTACGGTAAGCATCGAACTAGACGTAGCTTCTCTCGCATTAAAGAAGTATTGAAGCTCCCTAACTTAACTGATGTTCAAACCGAATCATATAAGTGGTTTCTTGATAAAGGCATTAAAGAAGTCTTTGATGACATCATGCCTATTAGTGACTTCTCAGGTAAGCTTTCATTAGAATATGTTGGCTACAAGCTTCAAAAGCCTAAGTATACAGTTGATGAAGCTCGTGATCATGATGCAACTTATGCTGCACCAATGCACGTAACTTTGAAGCTTACTAACCAAGAAACTGGTGAAATTAAGACTCAAGATGTATTCTTTGGCGATTTACCATTAATGACTGAATCAGGTTCATTTATCGTCAATGGTGCCGAAAGAGTTATTGTTTCTCAATTAGTAAGATCTCCAGGTGTGTACTACACTGGTGATTACGACAAGAATGGTCGTCAAATCTTTGGTACTACTGTTATTCCTAACCGTGGTGCTTGGCTTGAATATGAAACTGATGCTAAGAATGTTTCATTCGTTCGTGTAGACCGTACTCGTAAGTTGCCACTTACTGTTTTAATTAGAGCTATGGGTATTGGCTCAGACAGTGACATCATCGATATGTTTGGTCAAAGCGATACTTTGCAATTTACTTTGGACAAAGATGTTCACAAGAATCCAGCAGATTCTCGTGTAGCCGAAGCTTTAAAGGATATTTACGAAAGATTACGTCCAGGTGAACCTAAGACAACTGATTCATCACGTTCACTTTTGTATGCTCGTTTCTTCGATCCACGTCGTTATGATTTAGCACCAGTTGGTCGTTACAAGATCAACAAGAAGCTTTCTCTTAAGAATCGTTTGTATGGTCAAACTTTAGCTGAAACTTTGGCTGATCCAGATACTGGCGAAATCATTGCTAAGAAGGATACTGTTGTTACTCACGAAGTAATGGACAAGTTAGCTCCATACCTTGATCGTGATGACTTCAAGATGGTAACTTACCAACCTTCAAAGGAAGGCGTATTACCAGATCCTATTACAGTTCAAGAAATTAAGGTTTACTCAAAGGTAGATCCTGAACGTGAAGTCAAGTTAATGTCAAATGGTCACATTGCTGCAGATGTTAAGCATTTAACTCCAGCAGATGTTTTGGCTTCAATCAACTACTTCTTCGCATTGCAAGACAAGATCGGTACAACTGATGATATTGACCACTTGGGTAACCGTCGTATTCGTCGTGTTGGTGAACTTCTTCAAAACCAATTCAGAATCGGTTTGGCAAGAATGGAACGTGTTGTTCGTGAAAGAATGTCAATCCAAGATCCTTCAACTGTTACTCCACAACAATTGATCAATATTCGTCCAATTGTTGCAAGTATCAAGGAATTCTTCGGTTCATCACAACTTTCACAGTTCATGGATCAACACAACCCATTGGGTGAATTGACTCACAAGCGTCGTATGTCAGCCTTAGGGCCTGGTGGTTTGACTCGTGACCGTGCTGGATATGAAGTTCGTGACGTTCACTATACTCACTATGGTCGTTTGTGTCCTATCGAAACTCCAGAAGGTCCTAACATTGGGTTGATTAACTCACTTGCTTCATACGCAATCATTAACAAGTATGGTTTCATCGAAACTCCATACCGTCGTGTATCTTGGAAGACCCACAAGGTTACTGACAAGATCGACTACTTGACTGCTGATGAAGAAGATAACTACATCATTGCTGGTGCTAACACTCCTTTGAATGATGATGGTTCATTTAAGAGTGATTTAATCTTAGCTCGTCAAAAGGAAGATAACGTCGAAGTTACTCCAGACAAGATTGACTACATGGACGTTATTCCTAAACAAGTTGTTTCTGTAGCTTCAGCATGTATCCCATTCCTTGAAAACGATGACTCTAACCGTGCTTTGATGGGTGCCAACCAGCAACGTCAGGCTGCTCCTTTGATCAACCCACATGGCTCACTTGTTGGTACTGGTATGGAATATCGTGCAGCTCACGATTCAGGTGCTGCCTTAGTAGCTAAGGATGCTGGTACTGTTGAATACGTAGATGCAAACGAAATCCGTATTAGACGTGAAGATGGTACTTTAGACAAGTACACTCTTGAAAAGTATCGTCGTTCAAACAACTCTAAGTCATACAACCAAACTCCTAATGTTAAGTTGGGTGATCATGTTGATGCTAGTGATGTTATTGCTAACGGTCCAACTATGGATCATGGTGAACTTGCTTTAGGTCAAAACCCACTTATTGCCTTCATGACTTGGAACATGTACAACTATGAAGATGCCATCATGCTTTCAGAACGTTTGGTTAAGGATGATGTTTATACTTCAATTAGTATTGAAGACTACGAATCAGAAGCTCGTGATACTAAGCTTGGTCCTGAAGAAATCACAAGAGAACTTCCTAACATCGGTGAAGATGCTTTGAAGGACCTTGATGCTGATGGTATTGTCCGCGTCGGTGCTGAAGTTCACGATGGTGATATTTTGGTAGGTAAGGTAACTCCTAAGGGCGTAACTGAATTATCTGCTGAAGAAAGATTACTTCACGCTATCTTTGGTGAAAAAGCTCGTGAAGTTCGTGATACTTCACTTCGTGTACCACACGGTGGTGGCGGTATCGTTCAAGACGTTAAGGTTTACACCCGTGAAGCCGGCGATGAACTTTCACCAGGTGTTAATACTATGGTTCGTGTTTACATTGCACAAAAGAGAAAGATTCAAGTTGGGGACAAGATGTCTGGTCGTCACGGTAACAAGGGTACTGTTGCTGCTGTCGTTCCAGAAGAAGATATGCCATACTTACCAGATGGTACTCCAGTAGATATCTGTTTGAACCCAATGGGTGTTCCATCACGTATGAACATTGGACAGCTTCTTGAATTGCACTTGGGTGCTGCAGCACGTCAATTAGGTATTCACGTAGCTACTCCAGTATTTGATGGTGCCAACGAAAGTGATGTTTGGGACACCGTTCGTCAAGCTGGTGTTGATAAAGACGGTAAGACTGTTATCTACGATGGTCGTACCGGTGAACCATTCCACAACCGTGTTTCAGTTGGTGTCATGCACTACTTGAAACTTACTCACATGGTTGATGACAAGATCCACGCACGTTCAATTGGGCCTTACTCATTGGTTACTCAACAACCTTTGGGTGGTAAAGCTCAGTTTGGTGGTCAGCGTTTCGGTGAAATGGAAGTTTGGGCCCTTGAAGCTTATGGTGCAGCTTACACATTGCAAGAAATCTTGACTTATAAGTCAGATGACGTTGTTGGTCGTGTAAAGGCATATGAAGCAATTGTTAAGGGCGAAAGAATTCCTAAGCCAGGTGTTCCAGAATCATTCCGTGTGCTTGTTAAGGAACTTCAATCATTAGGTTTGGATATTCGTGTTCTTGATATGAATCATAATGAAATTGAACTTCGTGATATGGATGAAGATTCAAGTGAACATTTAAACATTGATTCATTGTCACGTATGGCAGAAGAACAAGAAAAAAAGAAGTTAGCCGAAGAAACTGGAAAATCAGAAGATAAAAAAGACGATAAGAAAGATGCAGATAAGCCAGTAGCTCCTGCAGATGAATCTGACGACAAAGTTTCTAAATAGTAGGAGGTTAAACTTTTGATCGACGTAAATAAATTTGAAAGTATGCAAATTGGTCTTGCATCACCTAACAAGATCAGAAGCTGGTCATATGGTGAAGTTAAGAAGCCTGAAACCATCAACTACCGTACTTTAAAACCTGAAAAAGATGGTCTATTTGATGAAAGAATCTTTGGACCAACTAAAGATTGGTCATGTGCCTGTGGTAAATATAAGGGTGTTAGATACCGTGGCATCGTTTGTGACCGTTGTGGTGTTGAAGTTACTTCTTCAAAAGTAAGAAGAGAACGTATGGGACACATTGAATTAGCTGCCCCTGTAACCCACATTTGGTACTTCAAAGGTATCCCTTCAAGAATGGGTTTAGTATTGGATATTTCTCCAAGATTGCTTGAAGAAGTTATCTACTTTGCTGCATATATCGTAATTGATCCAGGTGATACTGATCTTGAGCCTAAGCAATTATTAACTGAAGCAGAATACCGTGAACAAAAAGCTAAATACGGTAACCGTTTTGAAGCTAAGATGGGTGCTGAAGCTATTCGCGAATTGCTCAAGAAAGTTGACCTTGATAAAGAAGTTAAGGATTTGAAGAAAGAGCTTCAAACCGCAACTGGTCAAAAACGTACTCGTGCAATTAGACGTTTGGATATTTTGGACGCATTCAAGAACTCAGGCAACAAGCCTGAATGGATGGTTATGGATGCAGTTCCAGTTATTCCACCAGATCTTCGTCCAATGGTTCAACTTGAAGGTGGCCGTTTTGCTACCTCAGATTTGAACGATTTATATAGACGTGTAATTAACCGTAACAATCGTTTGAAGAGATTGCTTGATTTGAACGCTCCTAACATCATCGTTCAAAACGAAAAGCGTATGCTTCAAGAAGCTGTTGATGCTTTGATTGACAACGGTCGTCGTGGTCGTCCAGTTGTTGGACCAGGTAACCGTCCACTTAAGTCACTTTCACACATGCTTAAGGGTAAGCAAGGTCGTTTCCGTCAAAACTTGCTTGGTAAGCGTGTTGACTACTCCGGTCGTTCAGTTATCGATGTTTCACCAAAATTGAAGTTCTATCAATGTGGTGTTCCACGTCCAATGGCTTTGGAATTATTTAAGCCATTTGTAATGCACGAATTGGTTAAGCGCGGTATTGCTTCTAACATTAAGAATGCTAAGCGTAAGATTGATCGTGAAGATGATGATATTTGGGATGTACTTGAAGACGTTATTAAGGAACGTCCAGTTCTTTTGAACCGTGCACCTACTCTTCACCGTTTGAGTATTCAAGCATTTGAACCAGTTTTAGTACCAGGTAAGTCAATCAGACTTCACCCATTAGCTTGTGAAGCCTACAATGCCGACTTCGATGGTGACCAGATGGCCATCCACGTACCACTTTCTGATGAAGCTGTTGCTGAATCTCGTTTACTTATGCTTGCTGCTCACCACATCTTGGCTCCTAAGGATGGTAAGCCAATCGTTACTCCATCACAGGATATCGTTTTGGGTAACTACTGGTTGACTCAAGCTGAACGTGGTCGTGAAGGTGAAGGCATGATCTTTAGTTCACCAGCTGAAGCAACTGTAGCTTATGAAAATGGTGATATTCACTACCATACTATTATTGGTATGTCAGCTGATGCTATGCCTAAGAAGCCATGGCCACAAGGTCATGAACATGGCATTTTCATTACTACATACGGTAAGCTTGTCTTTAACCAATTATTCCCAGATGATTACTTCTACATCAATGAACCAAGTGAAGAAAACTTAAATAATCCTTTGGATGCTAAGTACTTCTTAGGTGAGGGTCAAGATATTCATGACAAGATTGATGAAGTTGGCGATGATTTAATTGCTACACCATTCAAGAGTAGTTTCTTGTCAGACTCTATTGCTACTATCTACAAGTACTACAAGGTTCAAAGAACTTCAGAATACTTGGATGACTTGAAGAAGTTAGGTTACACTAGTTCAACTACTTCAGGTATTACTATTGGTATGAATGACGTTCCAGAAATTCAAGATAAGGATGAAAAGGTAGCTAAGGCACGTAAGCAAGTTGATATTGTTTCTAAGCAATTCAGACGTGGTTTAATTACTGAACAAGAACGTCACGACCGGGTAATTAGTATTTGGAATGCATGTAAGGATGAAATCCAAAACGAAATTGCTCAAATTCACTCACCACGTAACCCAATTTCAATCATGGCCGACTCAGGTGCTCGTGGTAACATTTCTAACTTTACTCAGTTAGCTGGTATGCGTGGTTTGATGGCTACTCCTAACGGTGGTTTGTTCGAAATTCCTGTTACTTCGAACTTCAAGGAAGGTTTGTCAGTATTGGAATTATTCATGTCCACTCACGGTGCTCGTAAGGGTATGACGGATACTGCCTTGAAGACTGCTCAGTCAGGTTACTTAACTCGTCGTTTGGTTGATGTTGCTCAGGACGTTATTATTCGTGATGATGATTGTGGTACTGATCGTGGTATTACAGTTAGCGCTATCATGGAAGGTGACGAAATGATCGAACCATTATTTGATCGTTTGGTTGGTCGTTTCACTGCTGAAACAGTTAAGGATCCTAAGACTGGTGAAGCTATTGTTGGCAGAGATGTCATGATGGATGAAAACATGGCTCATAAGATCTGTGATGCAGGAGTAACCCATGTTAAGATTCGTTCAATTCTTACCTGTGATACTCCACACGGTGTATGTCGCAAGTGTTACGGTATGAACCTTGCTACTGGTGAAGAAGTTGAAGTTGGTGAAGCAGTAGGTACTGTTGCCGCTCAATCAATTGGTGAACCTGGTACTCAGCTTACTTTGAGAACTTTCCACAACGGTGGTGTTGCCGGTGCCGAAGATATTACTCAAGGTTTGCCTCGTGTGCAAGAATTGTTCGAAGCACGTAACCCTAAGGGTCGTGCAACCATTTCTGAAGTAGATGGTGTAATTGATTCAATTCAAGAAAATCCAGCAGAACATACTCGTGAAATTACTGTTAAAGGTAAGATTGATACTAGAAGTTACAGTGTTCCTTACACTGCTTCTGTTGCTGTATCTGAAGGCGATTATGTTCACCGTGGTGATAAGTTGACTCTCGGTTCTGTTGATCCTAAGGAATTGATCCAAGTTACTGATACTTTAACTACTGAAAAGTACATCTTAGCTGAAGTTCAAAAGGCATATAGAATGCAGGGTGTAGACATTGCCGACAAGCACGTCGAAGTATTGACTCGTCAAATGCTTCAAAAGGTACGTGTCCTTGATCCAGGTGAAACTGACATCTTGCCAGGTGAAGTTATGGATATCGGTCAATTTAGAGACCGTAACAAGGAAGTTATTATTTCTGGTGGTATTCCAGCAACTGCACAAAGCGTTATCCTGGGTATTACTAAGGCTGCTTTGGAAACTAATAGTTTCTTGTCAGCTGCTTCATTCCAGGAAACTACTCGTGTTCTTACTGATGCTTCAATCAGAGGTAAGAATGATCCACTTCTTGGACTTAAGGAAAACGTTATTATCGGTAAGATTATTCCAGCTGGTACTGGTATGCCTGTATACCGCAGCATGGAACCTGAAGCTGACGTTAAGAAGCCAGATTCAGTTTACTCAATTGCTGATATTGAAAAGCAAATGAAAGAAAAAGAACAAAGTAAGTAAAATTTAGTTCTTATAAAAAGCGTTTCTATTCATAAAGAATAGGAACGCTTTTTTAGTTTAAAAATTGTGTTAGAACTAAACCTAAGAAAATAAATGGTATGAAAGGATAATAATAGTTGGAATCTTTATGTTCAATTACGAAAAATAATAAAAGTGAGAAGCAAGCAAATAAAAATATTATGTTAGCAATAGAAGGAGTTAAGTAACTGGCAATAGTGAGATAAATTAATAGGTCGCCTAGCCCCATTTTATGCTTAAAAATATTCCAACTGAAAATTGAAATAATTAATATAAGAGAAATAAAATCTAAGGTCGTAAAAGCAGAGAACTTATTTTCTAAGATAGCGATAGTTATTGCAGGAAAAAGAAAGAAAAGATCAAATTCTTTTTCATAAAAATCAGTGATAGCCGTCAAAAGAAGAGAGGAAAGAAACACAGAAGATGTGATGCCACTAATAGAGCTGAAGTCAATCAAAGAAAAGGCAAATCCTCCAACTAATTCAAACAGAAATAATTCACTTGGAATAGATTGTTTACAATAATGACAACGTCCTTTCAATAATAAGTAAGAAATAAGAGGAATCTCGTCCAGCAAAGATAATTCAAAGTGACAATTTTTGCAATAAGAGCGAGAAAAAATGAAATTTCTGTTCTCCCATCGATCAAAAACTACTGCCATGTGGGATGCAATACAAGTTCCAATTGCAAAATTAGTAAAAGTATAAATTAAATTCAAAAAATCACCTCACTATTTAATACGCAAAAAATCATTGTTTTTCTTTTTTTATTTTGAAAAAGTTTGATTTCTATTAAAAACCGAGTACAATAGTGTTTGTATGTTTTGAACAGTCTGTTCGTGAGTATAAAAAGAAACTCCCGGATGTGTGAACAAAATAGTAATTTTAGGAGGAAATTTTAATGCCAACCATTAATCAATTGGTAAGAAAAGGCCGTCATTCAAAGGTTACTAAGTCAAAGTCACCTGCTTTGAATTACAGCTACAACAGTATGAAGAAGGAATCAGTATTCAACCCAGCTCCACAAATGCGTGGTGTTGCAACTCGTGTGGGTACTATGACTCCAAAGAAGCCTAACTCAGCTTTACGTAAGTACGCTCGTGTACGTCTTTCAAACTTAATCGAAGTTACTGCTTACATTCCAGGTGAAGGCCACAACTTGCAAGAACACTCAGTTGTTTTAATTCGTGGTGGTCGTGTAAAGGACCTTCCTGGTGTTCGTTACCACATCATTCGTGGTGCCCTCGATACTGCTGGTGTTGATGGCAGAAAGCAAGGCCGTTCTAAGTACGGTACTAAGAAAGATTAAAGGAGGAGTTAAATAATGCCTAGAAAAGGTCACGTAACTAAAAGAGACGTTTTAGCAGATCCAGTTTACAACTCAAAGCTTGTTACCAAGTTAATTAACCACTTGATGATTGATGGTAAGAGAGCTAAGGCATCTTCAATCCTTTACGATGCTTTCAACATTGTTCAAGACAAGACTGGTAAGGAACCACTTGATGTATTTGAAGAAGCTATGAACAACGTTATGCCAGTTTTGGAAGTTAGAGCTCGCCGTATCGGTGGTTCAAACTACCAAATCCCAGTTGAAGTACGTCCTGAAAGAAGAACTACTTTAGGTTTAAGATGGCTTGTTTCATACGCTCGTTTACGTAACGAACACACTATGGATGAACGTTTAGCTAACGAAATCATCGATGCTTCAAACAACACTGGTTCAGCAGTTAAGAAGCGTGAAGACGTTCACCGTATGGCTGAAGCTAACCGTGCATTTGCACACTACCGCTTCTAATTCGTTCGTTTTATTTTAAGGAGAGAATAATTTATGGCTAACAAGCGTGAATTTCCATTAGCAAAGACACGTAACATTGGTATTATGGCCCACATCGATGCGGGTAAGACTACTACTACTGAACGTATCCTTTACTACACTGGTAAGATCCACAAAATTGGTGAAACTCACGAAGGTGATTCACAAATGGACTGGATGGATGAAGAAAAGGAACGTGGTATCACTATTACTTCTGCAGCCACTACTGCACAATGGAAGGACTACAGAATTAACATCATTGATACCCCAGGACACGTTGACTTCACTATCGAAGTTGAACGTTCACTCCGTGTTCTTGATGGTGCCGTAACTGTTCTTGATGCCCAAGCTGGTGTTGAACCACAAACTGAAAACGTATGGCGTCAAGCTGAAACTTACGGTGTTCCTCGTATTGTTTTCGTTAACAAGATGGATAAGATCGGTGCTGACTTCGATAAGTCAGTTAAGTCAT
>SKEM01000850.1_pt1 | contig 16945 bp, 14 predicted proteins | sample 4826731 | NCBI WGS metagenome assembly SKEM01 (sample SAMN11008809, study PRJNA524170) | human gut metagenome | biome: Human fecal sample; material: Feces; isolation source: fecal sample from pouch patient p37 | host: Homo sapiens | place: Israel: Tel-Aviv | collected 2015-07-27
TGCCCAAGCCGAGCGAGGCCATGGCGTTGTCGCCGCCGCCGGGCGCGATGATGCATCCGTCGGGCACTTGCGCGCCGGCGATGGATGGGTCCGCGTTGACCGGCGCCACTTGGTTCGGCCCAAGCACGCGGGGCAGCACGATGCGTTCGGCATGTTCGGTGGCGGCGGCGCCCGGTGTGGTGGCGTCGTCGGGCTGCAGGCCCAGCGCGAGCAGGTCGCGCCGGTAGGTGTTGGAAGCGGCGTCGAAGTACAGTGTGCCCGAGGCGTCAGAACGGTCGGTGAACAGGGCGTCGAGATGCGCGTTTTCGCCCGGCTGCACTGGGCCGAAGCCGGCGATGCGCCAGCTCAGCCAGTCGTGCGGCAGGCAGACGGCGGCGATGCGTGCCGCGTTCGCCGGTTCGTGCTGCGCCACCCACTTGATTTTGGTGAGTGTGTACGAGGCGACGGGGGAGGAGCCCACGGCCTTCACCCAACGTTCGATGCCGCGCTGGTGCGGGTCCTCCGGTTCGCCGTCGGCCGCCGGCGCGGCGCCGAGCTCATCGATGAGCGCTTCGGCCTGCGGCGCCGAGCTCGTGTCGTTCCACAGCATCGCGTCGCGGATCACCCGGCCCTGTTCGTCGAGCGCCACCATGCCGTGCTGTTGGCCGCCCACGGCGATCGCGGACACATCGTCCAGGCCGCCGGCCTGCGAGGCGGCTTCCTGGAACGCGCGCCACCAGTGCTCGGGGTTGACGGTGGATCCGTCGGGGTGTTTCGCCTGTCCGAAACGCACCAGTTCGCCGGTCGCGGCGTCGGTGACGCGCACCTTGCAGGATTGGGTCGAAGTGTCGACTCCGGCCACAAGAACTCTGCTCATGAGATGACTCCTTTGTTCGTCCGTCCGCCGTGTGCGGGGCACTGCGGCGTGCGTGCGCAGCGTGCGGACAGCCTATATAGTTAGATGAATAAACTATAATGGGTAGTGTAGCATACGATGTGTTGGCGGGGCAACGCCACGCGGGTCGGAGAGTGGCTGCACTGTCGGACCGGAACAAACAAGGAGTGTCTTATGACGGTTCTCAAGCGCATCAACCAGGATGACCTACGCAACCACAACCTATCCGTGGTGCTCAATACGATGCTCCGTTCCACAAGCGCCTTCAGCCGTGCCGACCTTGCCAAGGAGACTGGCCTCACGAAAGCCACGATGTCGCTACTCGTCTCCATGCTCCTCTCGCACCACATCGTCAAGGAGGGCGCGCCGCTTGTCCAGTCGGTGTACGGGCGCCCCAGCACGCCTCTAAGCATCGCGGGCGGCAGTGTGTGCGGCATCGGCATCCAGATCAATACCGATGGCTATGGCTATGTGGTGCTTGACCTCGATGGCAGTGTCGTGGCCGAACGCTGGATTGCGCGTGACCTGCACGACGCCGACGCCGATGCGCTGTTCGACGAGCTTGACACCATGCTCATCGAACAGGAGAAGACACTGCGCGCGCAGAACTATATGATCGCCGGCGTCGGCCTTGCGTTGCCCGGTCTGGTGACCGAGGACGGCCATCTGCTCATGGCGCGCAACCTAGGGTGGGAAGACCTCGACCTGAGCCGTTTCGACCTGGTCCGCCGGTTCGACGTGGTGGTGGCGAACGAATCGAACATGGCTGCCGTGGCGCAGCTGCCGGGGTATGCCACGCAGCGCACCGACGAGGGGGTCGTGGGGCCGAACGGATCGTTCCTGTATGTGTCGACCGACATCGGCATCGGCGGCGCCATTGTGCGCGGGGGACGCGTGGTCACCGGCGACCATGGCTTCGCCGGCGAGATCGGCCATCTTTCGGTGCAGATGGATGGGCCCGTCTGCCGTTGTGGCCGCCGCGGCTGCGTCGAAGCCTACGCCGGCCGCCGGTCCATGGTAGAGGCCGCCGGCGTGGCCGAAGGCAATGCCGCTGTCTCGCAGGAGGCGCTCGACGAATTCGGCAGGCGCGTGCAGGAAGGCGATCCGGTCGCCACGGCGGTGTTCGCCGACGCCGGGCATGCCATGACGTCGATGCTCACGTCGGTCATCAATCTGGCCGATCTCGACACCGTGATCATCGGTGGCAGTTGGTCGCGTGTGCCCGCGGATGTGCTGGCGCGCATGGCGGCGCGCATCCAGGAGCGCATCCTCGCGCGCGGCACGCTCAATGTGCGCCTGCTGCGCGCTTCGGGCATCTCGCGTCCGGCGCTGTTCGGCGCCGCGCAGACCGGATTGCGCAATTTCATCGACGATCCGCTGCGCTACCTCGGATGAGCGCGCACGCACTCCATCTCAATATGCGGTTCGCATAGTGGCCGTCTTGCGGTGCGGTGCTACGCTGTCTTGCGGCGTCCCCGCCCGAGCTGCGCAGGTCAAGGGACGTCGGCAGATCGCCAAAGTCATGCTGTGCGCAGTGCCGTGAGGAAGAGGGACTTCCATGGTCGACCATACCCAACAACCAACCCCTGTCCGTTCCCGCGTCCGCCTGCGCTGGACGCCCGCCGACATCGCCGTGGCCGCCGCGCTCGGCGTGGCCGCCGGCATCATCTTCTGGGGATTCAATTTCGCATACAGTTCGATTTCGCCGGTCCTGGGAGGCCTGCTGCCGGGATTCGCGAGTATCCTGCACGGCGTCTGGTATTTCTCCGGCACGCTCGCCGTGCTCATCCTGCGCAAGCCCGGATCTGCGATTTTCGTCAACCTGGTGGGCTGCGCGGCCGAGATGGTGCTCGGCAACAGCTTCTCGTTCGGGTTCATCTTCCTTTCGGCGGCGCTACAGGGCCTGTTCGCCGAATTGCCGTTCGCCGTCACGCGCTACCGCGTGTTCAATCTGCCGATGGCCATGCTTTCGGGCCTGTGTACGGGCATCGAATACGGCGTGTACCTGATGCTGTTCCGTTACCAAGGTGTGGCATGGTTCAGTCCGCGCGGCATCATCCATATGATCAGCGAAGTGGTGGGCGGTGTGTTGATCGCCGGCGTGTTCTCGTGGTTCCTGTATATCGCCATCGCCAAGACGGGCGTGCTCGACCGCTTCGCCTCGGGGCGCGCGGTTCGTTTCGCCGACCGACAGAAGGCCGTGCAACCGCTCGACTGAGCTGCGTTCCGTTCCATATTGTGCATGCATGACGCCCGCCCCTGAGGTGGGCGTCATGCGTACGCGCGTATCACTACGCAAGATGGATTGTGCACGGAAAGTACGCCCACGGCATACACTGGAGTTGATCGTGCCCATGGCCCAGTGTCTGGGCGCGCGCCTGAGAATGAGCGGAGAAGAAGTAAGGAAGGCTCATGCTTGACGATCGCACAATCCTGTACGCATCGCCCGAACCGGGTACGCAGACCGAGCTGATCAATCCCAATGAAATCGCGGCCATGGCAAAGAAGCCGGCCCCACGCAAACCTGACCACGAGGACGATCATCCGATGTATGTGCGCATGGTCCTCGGGTCGCTCGCTGTGCTCGCGGTCTTCGCGCTGATCGTGGTCGGCATCATGGTCGCCAACCAGCGCCGCGAACAGCAGGTCGCGCTCTACCGCACGCAATGCGAACAGGCGATGAGCGGACTCGAAAACAAGCGCACCGCCTACACCCAGTTGCGTGAAGGCGACGGCGCGCAGGCAGGCACCATTTCCGACATCCAGGTGGACGACACCGCCACCATCAGTGCGCTCGACGAACAGCTCAGCGCCACGATGCCCGAGCGGATCACCTGCGATGTGGCCAGCGCCGCGCAATACAACGACCGCATGCAGCTCATCGACGAGCACAGCGAATGGTTTGACGCGCACACCGCATCGCTGCAGTCCGCGGTGGATGGCGTCACCGCGTCGAAGCAGAGCAAAGACCTGGCGGACCGCCGTGAGACATTCAGCGCGACGCTGCGCGAAGTGCAGACGACGCTCGACCTGACGCGCGGCAACGTGGCCGACAATGCGACGTGGGACGATCTGTCGGAGCTGCTCGCCTCGGCGCAGCAGGCGCATGACGTGGGGGACATGGAGCGCATGGAGGCGCTTGAACGCGAACTGAACGCCGCCGTCGAACGCGTGAACGCCTCGCGCGACCAGAAAATCGCCGACGACGAACGGAAGGCCGCCGAACAGCAGCGCCGCGCCGCCGAGGAGAAGGCGAAGCAGGAGCAGCAACGCGCCGAACAGGACAAGCAGAAGCAGCAGGGCCAACAGAAGAAGGATTGAGTCGCGGTGCCGTGTATCGCGCCTCGCCGGCCCGTGACGGTTCGGGAATACCACGGCCGCCGAGCTGTTGGGTAGTAATGGCGAGGCTGGCAAGCATGCCCAACAGGGCGTGTGAGGCAGCTTCGGCCTGCGATCCCCGTCCAACGGGGTCGTACAATGGCATGTATCCGGTTCACGCCTGCCATTGGGGCATGGCGACCCGGGTCCCCCGTATCTTTAGGAGACAAATTATGCAGCAGGGTATCCATCCTGATTATCACGCCGTGCAGGTCACTTGCTCGTGCGGTAACACCTTCGTCACCAAGTCGACCGCCAAGGGCGATCACATGACTGTTGACGTGTGCTCGAAGTGCCACCCGTTCTACACCGGCAAGCAGAAGATTCTCGACACCGGTGGCCGCGTGGCTCGCTTCGAGAAGCGCTACGGCAAGAAGAGCAACTGATTCTTCCGCGTGGTATGAACAACGCCAGCCTCAGGGCTGGCGTTGTTCATATGTGCTGGCATATGCCTCCATATCTCATGCCCCATGGCTCTATGCGGTCGAGCTGCCAATTGTCGCAAAAATCTTGCAGCGCGCGGGATTTCGGTCGTTTGGCATCCGTTTGCGACCGAAATCCCGCATACGCCACGTGATTTGAGACAGTTACGGGCTGCAACTGTCCGAAAACACGGAACGCCACCGTTTTTTCGGACGGGCAGGGCCGGTTGTCGGTAGTGCTGCTAGACTTATGCCGTTGGTCGCATCGGTCGCGGGACCTCCGCACGGCGCGGCACAGCGTGGGGCCTTAGCTCAGTCGGTTAGAGCATCGGACTCATAATCCGCCGGTCCAGGGTTCAAGCCCCTGAGGCCCCACTTTCCTTTCGCCACCGGTGCAAACGGTGCAAATCGCACAGACTACCCACTTGGATAGGATGAAGCAGTTTGGTTATGAACGCACCGCGCACACGCATGACGAATGCGGGCATAAGGCCGATTCGCACGGCGCACAGAGAAAAGGCACACAAGACCATATGGCAGACGAACAATTCCCCGCCGCACTCACCGCGCTTGAGGAGTACCGCAACATCGAACAGCAGATGGCACAGCCCGAGGCCGCGTCGAACCCAGACACCATGCGCAAACTCGGGCGCCGCCACGCGCAGCTCGCTGGCATCGTGACCGCCTACCGGCAGTACCGCGCGCTGGCGGACGACTTGGAGGCCGCACGAGAGATGGCCGCAGACGACGCCGACTTCGCCGCCGAGGCGAAACGCCTAGAAGACGAGCTGCCCGCCGCGCAGGAACGCCTGCGCACGGCGTTGATCCCGCGCGACCCGGACGATGCGCGCGACGTGATCATGGAGATCAAGGCCGGCACTGGCGGCGAAGAGGCCGCGCTGTTCGCCGGCGACCTGCTGCGCATGTACACGCGCTACGCCGAAAAGCGCGGGTGGAGCGTGACTGTGCAAAGCGAGAACGCGACCGAGCTCGGTGGCGTCAAAGACGTACAGCTCGCGATCCGCGCCAAAGGCACGCCCGCACCGGAAGACGGCGTGTGGGCGTCGCTCAAATACGAAGGCGGTGTGCACCGCGTGCAGCGCATCCCCGTGACCGAATCGCAGGGGCGCATCCAGACGTCCGCGGCGGGCGTGCTCGTGTTCCCGGAAGCGGACGAGGACGACGACGAGATCGAGATTGATCCCAAGGATCTCAAGGTCGACATCTTCATGAGCTCCGGCCCGGGCGGCCAGTCCGTGAACACGACATATTCCGCCGTGCGCATGACGCACATCCCCACCGGCATCGTGGTGAGCATGCAGGATGAGAAGTCACAGATCCAGAATCGCGCGGCCGCGCTGCGCGTGCTCAAGAGCCGCCTGCTCGCCATGAAGCACGAGCAGGAGGCAGCCGAAGCCGCCGACATGCGCCACTCGCAGGTGCGCTCGCTGGACCGTTCCGAGCGCATCCGCACCTACAACTTCCCCGAGAACCGCATTGTGGACCACCGCACCAACTACAAGGCCTACAATCTCGACGCCGTGCTCGACGGTGACCTGCAGGCGGTCATCGATAGCGATGTGCAGGCCGACGAACAGCAGCGTCTGGCGCAACAGAGCGACCAGTGACACACCGCGCGCACGCCTGTGCCAACCACCTGTGAGGAGACGGACCACGATGAACGAACAGACGCGCCCCACTGAGGGTACCAGCGCATCTGCGGCGCAATCGACCGCGGCCGCCCCGCGTGTGGCGATGCTGCTCGACGCCGCCGCAGCGCGTCTCGCGAAGGCGGGCGTCGACACCGCGCGCCACGACGCGAAGCTATTGCTCGCGGAGGCGACCGGAAGCACGCCGTCCGACGTGGACAAGGCCGCGCTGATGGACGACACGGTCGACCAGTTCGCGTCCGCCGCGGAGGACGGCGAGCATGGCAACCGCCCCGCGCCGCTCGCCGAATTCGAATCCATGCTCGCCCGGCGCGAGGCGCGCGAACCGTTGCAGCACATCGTGGGCCATGCACCGTTCCGCTATCTTGAGCTGGAAGTGGGCCCCGGCGTATTCGTGCCGCGCCCTGAAACTGAGCTCGTGGTGCAGGAGGCGATCGACTGGATCACCGCACACGGCCTGTACTCGCCGCGCGTCGTCGACCTGTGCGCGGGCAGCGGTGCGATCGGACTGGCGATTGCCACCGAGGTCCCCGGCGCGCAGGTGTGGGCCGTTGAGCTCGACACGCAGGCCGCGCAGTGGACGCGCCGCAACATGCACAAGGTGGGCGAGCGCTTCCCCGACCTGGTGGCGAACTACCGCCTTGAAGTGGCCGACGCGACGTGCCCGGTCACGCTCGCCACACTCGACGGCACCGCCGACGTGGTGATCAGCAATCCGCCGTACATTCCGCTCACGAACGTGCCGCAACAGCCCGAAGTGCGCGACTTCGACCCCGACACCGCGCTCTATGGCGGCTCGGCCGACGGCATGATGATCCCCGAGCGCATCATCGTGCGCGCCGCCGCACTTGTGCGCAAGGGCGGCCTGTTCGTCATGGAGCACGACATCACGCAGGGCGACCGCACCGTCGCGTTCGCGCGCGCGAACGGATTCACAGAGGCGCGCACGCACGCCGACTTGACCGGCCGTCCGCGCTATCTGGTGGCCACCCGGTAGCGCGCGGCGGCTGGCGCGTTGGCCGATTGCCGTACTAGGTTGGAATGAGACGCGCGTGTGCACGGTGTGATGAAGGAGGCAGTATGAGCCAGATATGCAAAGCGGATGAGGAGTCATTCGCACAGGCGAAGCAGATCATGGCGCGCGGCGGACTCGTGGTGATGCCCACCGACACCGTGTACGGCATTGTGTGCGACCCGTGCAATCCGGAGGCGATCGCGCGTATCTATGAAGCGAAAGGGCGCCCGCAATACAAGGCGCTCCAAGTGATCATGGCTTCGGTGGACGATCTGGACGCGCTCGGGCTCGAATTGCCCGCGCCGCTCAACCGGCTCGCCGCACAATTCCTGCCCGGCGCATTCTCGCCGATCGCCGTGGCGAGCGAGGGCAGCCCGCTCGCCACCGTGCGCGTGGCGGCGAACGGCGTGCGTACTCAGGGCATCCGCGTGCCGAACAGCGCCACCGCGCTCGCCATGCTGCGCGTGACCGGGCCGGTCGCCGCGTCGAGCGCGAACCGGTCGGGCGAGCAGAGCGCGCATTGCGTGCAGGAGGCGGTCGATGCGCTGGGCGATGCGATCGATCTGTATATCGACGGCGGCGCGACGGCCGGGCATGTGGCAAGCACCGTTGTGGCGGCCGACCCATATGGGCTCGACGGCATCGAGATTCTGCGTGAAGGCGTGATCCCGGCCGCGGTGATCCGCCGCGCGATCCACCTCAACGGCGGTGGGCTGGGCGCATGAGGGTCTATCTGTTCATCGCGTTGGCGGCGGCGTGCGCGACCTACCTGTTCACGCCGATCGTGCGCCACCTGGCGATCCGTTTGGGCGCGGTGGGGGAGGTGCGCAAACGCGACGTGCACACCATACCGACCCCGCGCATGGGTGGCCTGGCCATGCTGTGCGGATTCCTCACGGCCATGCTCTTCGCCTCCCGGCTGTACTTCCTGCAAGGCGTGTTCCGGCAGAACCACCAGGCTTGGATTGTGATGGCGGGCGCCATACTGATCTGCTTGTTGGGCATCGCCGACGACGTGTGGGATCTGGATTGGATGCTCAAACTCGCCGGACAGCTGCTGATCGCGGTGTTCGTAGCATGGGGCGGCCTGCAGATCATCGCATTGCCGATCGGCTCGCTCGTCACGGCGTCGCCGACGATCTCGATCGCCATCACGGCGCTGCTGATTGTCGTGTCGATCAACGCCGTCAATTTCGTGGACGGCCTCGATGGCCTTGCCGCCGGCATCGTGGCCATTGGTGGCATCGCGTTCGGCATCTACTCGTACATCCTCGCCCGCACCTCGCCCTCGTACGCATCGATGGCCACGTTGCTCGACATTGCCATGGTGGGCATCTGCGTGGGCTTCCTGTTGCACAACTGGCACCCGGCGAAGCTGTTCATGGGCGACTCGGGGTCGATGCTGCTCGGTTATCTGATCACCTGCGCGTCAATCGTCATGACCGGCCGCCTCGACCCGGCCACGGTGAGCACGTCGATCTACCTGCCGGCGTTCATGCCAGTCTTGCTGCCGATCCTGGTGCTGTTTTTGCCGGTGCTCGACATGATGATGGCGATTGTGCGGCGCCTGCGCAAGGGGCAGTCGCCGATGCACCCGGACCGCATGCACCTGCACCACCGCATGCTGCGCATCGGGCACAGTGTGCGCGGGGCCGTGCTGATCCTGTGGGGGTGGGCGGCGCTGATCGCGTTCGGGTCGATCATGCTACTGTTCTTCACGCCGTGGCATGTGTTCATCGTGTTCGCCGTGGCTGCGGTGGCCCTCACCGTCGCCACGATGTCGCCTTACCTCAACCGGCTCAGGCACGGCACGGTGGAGGAGATTCCATATGATGAGCGGGGGAAAACTGGCGGCGGGGAGCGCCGGCGCAACGGGCGCGCCAAGCACATCCGTAACGCATAGCGGACAGTGGGTGGCGTTCGTCGCCGCGAATTCATATAGTTGCTCTATGGCTACAAATCCTGATATGAATGCGCAATCCCCGTACGCCCCTCTCCCTCCGATTTTCGCCCAGCTTGGCCTCGCCTATGACGATGTGCTGCTGCTGCCGAACGAGACGGATGTGATCCCCTCCGAAGTGGACACCTCCACCCATCTGACCCGCAACATCACGATGAAGGTGCCGGCGATCTCCGCCGCCATGGACACCGTGACCGAAGCCGAGATGGCCATCGCCATGGCCCGCAACGGTGGCATCGGTGTATTGCACCGCAACCTGTCGATCGACGACCAGGCGGCGCAGGTCGACGTGGTGAAGCGCTCGGAGTCCGGCATGATCACCGACCCGCTCACGGTGAACCCCGATGTGACGCTCGCCGACCTGGACAAGCTGTGCGGCAAGTTCCACATCTCCGGCCTGCCGGTCGTGGACCACGAGAACAAGCTCGTGGGCATCATCACCAACCGCGACATGCGCTTCATCCCCTCCGAGGACTATGACCACCTGCGTGTGCGTGACGTGATGACGAAGGAGAACCTCATCACCGGCCCCGCCAACATCTCGAAGGCGGATGCGCACGACCTGCTCGCCAAGTTCAAAATCGAAAAGCTGCCGCTCGTCGATTCCGAAGGCCACCTGACCGGCCTGATCACGGTGAAGGACTTCGTGAAGACCGAGCAGTACCCGGACGCCACGAAGGACGAGCAGGGCCGTCTACGCGTGGCCGCCGGCATCGGCTACCTCGGCGACGCTTGGCAGCGCGCCTCGGCGCTCATGGAAGCCGGCGTGGACGTGCTCGTGGTCGACACCGCCAACGGTGAGGCGAAGATCGCACTCGACATGATCCGCCGCATCAAGAGCGATTCCGCGTTCAAGGGCGTGGACATCATCGGCGGCAACATCGCCACGCGCCAAGGCGCGCAGGCGATGATCGACGCCGGCGTGGACGCCGTCAAGGTGGGCGTGGGCCCCGGCTCAATCTGCACGACGCGCGTTGTGGCGGGCGTCGGCGTGCCGCAGCTGACCGCGGTCTACGAGGCCGCACGCGCCTGCCGCGCGGCCGGCGTGCCGTGCATCGCGGACGGCGGCATCCACTATTCCGGCGACATCGCCAAGGCCCTCGTGGCCGGCGCGAGCTCAGTCATGCTCGGCGGCGTGCTCGCCGGCTGCGAGGAGGCACCGGGCGAAAAGGTGCTGCTGCACGGCAAGCAGTACAAGCTCTACCGCGGCATGGGCTCGATGGGCGCCATGGCGCCGCGCGGCAAGAAGTCGTATTCGAAGGACCGTTATTTCCAGTCCGATGTGACGAGCACCGACAAGATCGTGCCGGAAGGCGTGGAAGGCGAAGTGCCGTACCGCGGACCGCTCAACGCCGTGCTCTACCAGATGATCGGCGGCCTGCACCAGTCGATGTTCTACATCGGCGCGCATAACATCCCCGAGATGAGCGAGAAGGGCCGCTTCATCCGCATCACCGACGCGGGTCTGCGTGAATCCCACCCGCACGACATTGTGATGACGGCCGAGGCGCCGAACTACTCGGGCCGCTGACGGCACAGAGGGGCCAATGGATAGGGGCCGCGCACATGCATGCCATGCAAGTGCGCGGCCCCTGCCCATATGCCATGTCCGGCATGCACATATAACAACAATGCAGAGAAGGGAACAACAATGATGCAGAAGCATGCGGTTGGGAACAAGGCCGTTGCGGCGTTGCTGGCGGTGGGACTCGCCGTCTCCATGGGAGCGTGCGGCGGCAATGGCGCGCAAGGCCAGCCGTCCGGCACAGGATCGGCGAGCACGGCGGGGGAGTCCCGCGTGTCCAAGGCCACGGCGGCGTTCTTCGATTCGAAGACGGAGATCCCGGCGGAACAAGCGTTCGGCACGAAGAGCGTGTGGTTCGTCAAGGGCAGCGGTGTCGATATCGACGATGAATCCACCGTCGATTACATCTATGTATTCGACGGCAAGGGCAGCGTCACGGCGTACCAGACGGGGTATTACCCGTCCACGGACAATGGCGCGGTCACCACCACCTACGGCGACCTCCTTGGCCTTTCCGAGGACGAGCTCATCCAGCTCGCCAAGGACCGCGACAAGGACTGCTTCGACAACGCGCGCGAAAACTACCTGTCCACGAGCGCGAAGTTCTTCGCGGACAAGGCCGAACAGGACACTTCCAAAGCCGAGGAGATCACCAAGAAGGGCGAGGAGTTCCAGAAGACCCTCAGCAAGACGGAGTACGAGGAACCGGCGGCCAAGCCGTTCTACCTGAAGGCCAACAGCTCCGAGGAGATGTTGAGCTTCCAGATCAGCCGCTTCAACGAGAAGAGTGCGGACCGCTATCTGGAGGGCAGCGGTGATGTGGAGACGTTTCCAACGGTGAACACGGACCTGGATCTGGAGCCGATCGACACCGTGCAGCTCGATGGCATGCGCCTGCAAGGCTACAGCCGCATCGTCACGTCGGTGGGGCCGGACAACAAGGGATTCACTGGCATGGAGCAGTGACGCCTTCCGGCACTTGGACGCCGTTTGTTGAGTTTAGGATTGCCATCTACTACTGTGGGCGCCAACGTATTCGTTCACTATGAGAGAACGTCTACAGCGTCAGAGAATACGCAAAAAGTCTAGAAAATTGTGCAATTGCAGCGGTTTTGCAACAGTAGAGGTAGTGAAGGAACTGTTCATGGACATCAAATCCAACCAACAACATGGTGCCCGCGGTGCCATCGTTCGCATCGCCGCGGTCGTCGTGGCGGTCGCGATGCCCATCGCGACCGCCATGTTCGGCGTCGGCCGTGCGCAGGCCGCCGAGCCGGTGGCCAGCACCGACCCCACGACGTTCACGCAGTGGACCGAAGGCGTCGGCAACCCGGTCGACCCGCGTTCAACCGGCCGCGTCTGGACCGACAAGTCGGTCACGACCGGCGACGTGACGCTCGTGCTTGACGTCTCCGGCTCGATGGCGCGGCTACCGCCCGGCATATGGCGACGACCTCGATTACACGGCTTACGTCAAGACCGATGACGGTAGCTACAAAGCCGTGTCGTACGATTACACGCTGAGTGTCGACGGCAATGTCGCCTACAAGGACGGCGATACGGTCATCTATGCCAAGACGAGTGCCGAGGATGCGAACCCGGATCATGTGCAGCTGTACAACTCCTACCGCATCACGCGTCTCGCCGCGCTCAAGACGGCGGTGAACGGCTTCCTCGGTCAGCTGGCTGCACGCAACGCGCAGATCGCCGACCCGGCCGCGAAGAACCGCGCCGGCATCGTCACCTTCGAGAGCAAGGCGGAGCTCAAATCACGCTTCACGGATGACACGGCGGCCCTCGAAGGCATCGTCAACGGCCTGACCGACCTTGGCGGCACCAACTCCGCGAAAGGACTCAAGCTCGCCCACCAGCTGATTGACGAGGACAAACGCGCGAACGCCGATTCCGTCGTCATCTTCTTCACCGACGGCGATCCATGGGATGGCGACGAGGCCATCAAGGAAGCAAAATCGCTCAAGGACTCCGGTACATTGATCTATGCGGTGGGCACGTTCCAGACCGATGACGTCAACGATCTGACCCCGTACTCCAACCGCTACATGCAGGCCGTATCGAGCAACTACCCGAACGCGGCGGGCGCCACGCTCAGCGAACTCGGAGAGCGCGCGCCGGACTCCGACTACTACATGAACGCCGCGGACGCCGACCAGCTCGCGGGCATCTTCAACGACATCTGGACCGCCATCTCCAGCAAGCCGAGCTCGCCGATCGCCACCACGACCGAGTCGGGTATGGAGCGCGGCGCCGTCACCTTCACCGACGAACTCGGCGAATACATGACGGTCAAGGACTTCACCAGCGTTGTGTTCGCAGGCGAGCAGTTCACGAAGAAGACCGCCGAGACGAGCGAAGACGGTAAGACCACGGCCTACACGTTCGAAGGCGAAGTCGCCGGCAACCCGATCTACGGTACCGCGAACCTCGCCGACCTGGTCGTCACCGTCACGCACGGCGAGCAGACCGACACGGTGAGCGTGCAGGTGCCCGAGCAGCTGCTCCCACTGCGCCTGTACTCGGCGACGGTCGACCAGAACGGCGCCGTGTCCACCACGATCAACGACACATTCCCGATCCGCGTGTTCTACTCCGTGGCGCTCAAGGATGGCGTCGAGGAGGCGCTGGCGAACCCGGACGAGGCGCTCGCCGCGTACATCGCCGCGAACGGCGAGACGTTCACCTCGAACAAGTACGAAGCCAATGCGGAGCTCGGCTCCACGACCGCCGCGTTCACTCCGGCCAAGTCGAACGACTTCTACTACTTCGTCAACGACACGCCGCTGTACAACACGGAGAATACCAACGACCCGGCCAAGTCGGTCGACGCAAACGGCACCTACCACTACATGCGCACGTATTATGCGGACAACGCGAAGCACGAGCAGTGGATCGCCGTCAGCGGCGCTGACGCGAACGGCGAGACGCAGACCGGTGCGAACGGCAACGTCTACGTGCCGGCCGGCACCGTGCGCATGGGCCTCGCGAACTACACCGTCGCGAAGCAGTCCAATGTGACGGCCACGGCCACGGCCGCGATCGCCCCGCGTTGGGACGGCACCGCCGTCAACGTGGCGCTCGGCAACAACGGTCGCCTCGCCTTCGCCGAGGAACCGGCCGCGCCCACCCCGGAACCGAGCGAACCGGCCGCGAGCGCGCAGCCTGAGGCGCCGGTCGCCGACGCGGCGCCGCAGGCGCCGGCGTCCGAATCGCCGGCGGACACCGGCTCGAACGTCGCATTGATCGTGTGCATCGCCGCGGCGCTGCTGTGCGCGGGCCTCGGCACGCTCAAGCTGGCACGCCGTGGTTCGAGCGGCCGCCACGCCGGCTGAACGCGCCAAAACAGTTGAACATGCCCTGCGGGGCCGCACCCGGGCACTCGGGTGCGGCCCCGCGCGCGTATAGTGGGCAATTGTTTTGCGGTCAGGATAGAACGTGGCGCACTGCGGCCGTGTGAGGTAGTCTCGAATGTTCACGAACATGAGTATGCGTGGCGCAAAACGCACCTGTCGCACCCAACGAGGAAAAGAGGAACCACATGGTGGACGCACACGACGACGAAGTGTATTCGGCAACGAATTCACGGCTCATCTGGATCGACTGCGAGATGACCGGGCTCGACATCTTCCACGACGAGCTGTGCGAGATCTCCGTGGTGCCGACCGATTTCGAACTCAACGTGCTCGACGAGGGCATCGACTTCGTGATCAAACCGTCCGACGCGGCCGTGGCGCATATGAACGACTTCGTGCGCGCCATGCACACCCGCTCCGGACTCATCAACGAATGGGCCGACGGCCTTGACGTGGCCGAGGCTGAGCGCCGCGTCATCGAGTACGTGAAGCAGTTCACCCCGGAAGGCGTCAAGCCGCTGCTCGCCGGCAACTCCGTGGGCTCCGACAAGAAGTTCCTCGACCGGTACATGCCAGACCTGATGGAACACCTGCACTACCGCGTGATCGATGTGAGCACGCTCAAGGAGCTCGCCCGCCGCTGGTACCCGGCCGTCTACCGCAACCGCCCCGCCAAGAACGGCGGCCACCGCGCGCTCGCCGACATCATCGAATCGCTCGATGAACTGCGCTACTACCGCGCCGCGGTCATGGCGCCCGAACCGGGGCCCGGTGATGTGGAGGCGAAGGAGATCGCCAAAGCGGTGGAACAGTCAAGTATTCTGAACAAGTGACCGAAAGCTGGCATGGTATGACCAATGAACTGAAGGATTGGACCTCAATCGAAACGCCGCAGGACATTCGCCTTGTGGTGGCGGATATGGACGGCACACTGCTCGACGCGGACAGCGAGCTGCCAGTGGGCTTTTGGCCGATGCTCGACCGCCTCGAACAGCTCGGCATCGCATTCGTGCCCGCGAGCGGCCGCCAATACCAGACGTTGCAGCAGATGTTTGCACGTGCGGGCCGGCCGATGTCGGTCATCGCCGAAAACGGCAACGTGGTGGCGGTCGATGGCCGGGTCGTGGAGACGCACGGTGTGAACCACGAGATCGCCGACGAGACGATCAGCATGGTCGACGCCACGAGCGAAGACCTGGGACTGGTGGTGTGCGGGCTCAACAGCGCGTATATCCAGCGCACCGACGCACCATTTGTGGCCGAGGCGAGCAAATACTACAAGGCGCTCACCGAGGTCAAGGACCTGCGCGAAGTGCTGCGCTACGACGACGAGAAGATCCTCAAACTCGCCATCTTCGACTTCGGCGACGCCGAATCCATGGCGCGCAACGAGCTCGGATTCGTGAGCGACCCTTACGAATACGTGGTGTCGGGCGCCCATTGGGTCGACATCATGGACAAGCATGTGGACAAGGGCGAAGGCGTCAAGGCCATCCAGCGCGCCCTTGGCGTGACTCGCGCCCAGACGGCCGCGTTCGGCGACTACCTCAACGACATCGGCATGCTCAACGAAGCGGAATTCTCGTTCGCCATGGCCAATGCGCACGAAGGCGTCAAGAAGGCGGCGCATTACCTTGCGCCGGCGAACACCGAAGAAGGTGTAATCCGCGTCGTGGACCGGTTGGTCGGCTAGCATGCGGCAGTCCGAAGCACTGAGCATCATGGAGGCCGGCGCCAACGTGTTCCTCACCGGCGCGCCGGGCGCGGGCAAGACCTATACGCTCAACGAGTTCATCCACCATGCGCGCACACATGGCACGTCGGTCGCCGTCACGGCGAGCACCGGCATCGCCGCCACACATATCAACGGGCAGACGATCCACGCATGGAGCGGAGCGGGCGTGGCGACCGCGCTCACCGAACAGCTCATCAAGTTCATCCGTAGCCGCCGGCGCACCAAGCTCAATGCGGCGGACGTGCTCGTCATCGACGAGGTCTCGATGATGCATGCGTGGCTGTTCGACATGGTCGACCAGATCTGCCGCATCGTGCGGCGCGACAGCCGGCCGTTCGGTGGCCTGCAGGTGGTGTGTTCGGGCGATTTCTTCCAACTGCCGCCGGTCAGCGTCTCATCGCGCAACCACGACGTGATCACCCCGAGCCCCGAATATCTGGCCTCGCGTGAGCGCTATGCGCGCGCGGGCCGCAATCCGGAGGGGTTCATCACCGAATCATTCGCATGGGGCGAGCTCGACCCGGTGATCTGCTATCTCGACGAACAGCACCGCCAGGACGACGGCCAGCTGCTGCGCGTCCTCACCGATATCCGCCAAGGCTGCGTGAGCCAACAGGACCGCGACGTGCTCGTCACACGCCTCGGCGCACAACCGCCGCAGGGCAAGCAGGCCGTGCACCTCTTTCCCAGCAACCAGCAGGCGGACCGCCTCAACAGCGACCGTCTGCAACGCATCGACGCCGAGGAACACAGTTTCGAGGCGCAGACAGCCGGGCCGGCGAACCTTGTGGAGCGGCTCGAACGCAACATGCTCGCGCCGAAGCACCTCGTGCTCAAAGCCGGCGCCGAGGTGATGGCCGTGCGCAACGATCCCGACCACCAGTACGTCAACGGGTCACTCGGCACCGTGCGCGGATTCGCCAACGAAAACAAGCGCGGCGGGCCCTTCGTCGAATTCGAGAACGGCAACATCGTCACGAAGCCCTCGGCCTCGTCGC
>SKEM01000423.1_pt1 | contig 16925 bp, 13 predicted proteins | sample 4826731 | NCBI WGS metagenome assembly SKEM01 (sample SAMN11008809, study PRJNA524170) | human gut metagenome | biome: Human fecal sample; material: Feces; isolation source: fecal sample from pouch patient p37 | host: Homo sapiens | place: Israel: Tel-Aviv | collected 2015-07-27
GATTTAGATGGATAAAAAATTAACAGGATTTACTAATATTCAAAAATTAGATCCAGATATTATTGTTGATCTAAAATATGCGACAGAAGATAATTTTACAGGGAAAGTAATTTATGATTTTACTATTGCTATAGCCAGAACTGGAACCGCATACAAACTAGCTGAAGCAAGTGCAATTGTAAAGAAACAAGGATATAGATTGAAAGTATGGGATGCTTATCGTCCTGTAAAATCTCAGAAAAAATTATTTGAAGTTTATCCTGATCCTAAGTTTGTGACTGAACCTAATCCAAATTTCAGCCATCAAAAAGGTGTTACATTTGACTTAACTTTAACTGATAATTTAGGAAATGAAGTAGAGATGCAAACTGGATTTGATGATTTCTCTGAAATGGCTGCTAGAAAAGCACCAAGAACCCCTGAACAAGAGAAAAATTATAAGATCCTAAATGATGCGATGCTTGAAGCAGGATTTGTAGGATATGAAAATGAATGGTGGGATTACCGCGATAGTCAAATGGATGAATATGAACCTTTAGATGCTGATCCTAATGAATATAAAATAAAATAAAAAAAGTTGCACAAAACACTTGAACTAAAAGTAAGTAAGTAGTACACTATAAAACGTAATCGAAAAGAAAACGTTTGCAATGTATAATTTAGATTTGTTTTATGGAGGTTCTATTTATGACTGAAAAGAAAATTGCAGCAAGTGTTGCTATGTTAAAAGTTTTAGAAGCATGGGGAGTTAAGGATGTTTATGGTTATCCAGGAGGTTCTTTTAACTCAACAATGAAAGCGCTAGATATTGAAAAAGAAAATATCAATTATGTTCAAGTTAGACATGAACAAGTAGGTGCTTTAGCTGCAGCTGCTCACGCAAAATTAACAGGACAAATAGGTGTGACTTTTGGTTCTGCTGGACCTGGTGCAGTTAATTTATTAAATGGACTTTATGATGCTAAGGAAGATCATGCACCTGTTTTAGCATTAGTAGGACAAGTTCCTCATACTAATATGAACTATGATTATTTCCAAGAATTTCCTGAAGTTCCAATGTTCCAAGATGTAGCAGTATATGATCGTATTGTAATGACACCGGAAAGTTTACCTTATGTTGTTGATAAAGCAATTCGTGAAGCTTATAAGAATAAAGGTGTAGCAGTAGTTGTAATTCCTAACGATTTTGGATATGTAGAAATTCCAGATGTAGACTATGCATCTACTACAATTCTAGATAAAGCTGAACCTAAACCAGCACCAACAGATGAAGAAGTTGACAAGTTCTTAGAATTAGTTAAGAATGCTAAACGTCCTATTTTCCATGTGGGTTCAGGTATTAAAGAAAATGCTGATAAGTTAATAGAGTTATCTAGAAAATTACAAATTCCAGTAACAATTACAGGTTTAGCAAAAGGTTCTGTTCCTGATGACTATGAAGGTAATTTAGGTACATTAAATCGTGCTGCTTCTAAAGCTGCAGATGAAGCATTTGCAACAGCAGATTTAGTAATTGCTTTAGGTGCAGATTTCCCATTTGCTAACTTGGTATATCGTACACATGACTTTAAGTTTGTACAAATTGATAATGACAGATCTCATTTTGGTAGACATCATTTCTTAGATCTAGGAATTTGGTCAGATTCAGGAGAATTCTTGGCAAAAGCTTTAGAAAGAAGTGAAACTGCTCCAGAAAGTGCATTCTTTAAAGCAAGTGTTGCAGCTATGAAAGACTGGAAAGAATATCTTAACAAATTAATGCATAAAGAAGAAGGTCCACTTTCATTTGAACAAGTGTACCGTGAAATTAATCGAATTGCTGAAGAAAATGCTGTTTTTGGTATTGATACTGGTGATAATATTATTAACAGTTTCCGTTTCTTAGACTTTAAAGGCGATAAAAAGTGGACAATTTCTGCATTATTTGCAACTATGGGATACGGAGTACCTGCAGCTATTGCTGGTCAATTAGCTTATCCAGATCGCCAAGTATTCAATATTTCTGGTGACGGAGCTTTCTCAATGGTTATGCAAGACTTATTGACTGAAGTTAAATACAATTTGCCAGTGATCAACATTGTAACTTCTAACCAAACACTAAACTTTATCAAATCAGAACAAGATGATATTTTTGAAATGAATCATTCTGGTATTGATTTAGTAGATGCTGACTATGCTAAAATTGCAGAAGGAATGGGAGTAAAGGGAATTACAGTGAAGACTCTTGAAGAACTTCCTGCAGCATTTGACGAAGCATTAGCTACTACAAAGGCTGGTCGTCCAGTATTAATTGATGCTAAGATTACTGATAAGCGTGGAATTCCGGTAGAAGAACTAGAATTACATGTTGAAGATGGTAAATTTGTTGAAACAATTTCTGCTGCTTATCAAGCAACACATGCTGAAAAGACAGTAGAAGATTTCTTCGCAAGTTATGATGGTGCTGAATTAAAACCTTTAACTGCATATTTTGAAGAATATGGCGTAGAAGTTTAATTAAAATCAATTAGCCAATCTAAATTTATTATAAGAATCTCCTTAGGCGTCGACATTGGAATAAATGTTGATGCCTTTTTATTATGCTGATTTTTGGCAAAATAAAAAGTCCCAATCTAAGAGGATTGAGACTTAAAAATTAATTTCAATATAGTAATTGTGGCTAAATCTTAGTACCAGCCGTTAGATAACCAGTGAGATTGAGCAGCTGACCAAGAACCATAACGACTAGCTACGTATTGATCTGCAACACGTTCTTGGTTAGCAGGGGAGTAATCTCCACCTAAGTAAGAAGCAGATAATTGATATCTACCAATGTATTGACCATTACGAGCGCCATAATTGCCACCAGATTCACGAGCAGCAATCCATTCCTTAGCAGCTTGTTCGTTACCAGAAACATTGGATGTGTAATTAGAAGTTGTATTGTAGTTTGTAGTAGCTTGTTGTGAACTTGCAGCTGGAGCAACTTGTTGACTTTGTTGATCTTGAGCTGCTTGTTGGTTGTTATCTGCTTGAGTAGCTTCACCAATTTCAAGTTTTTGACCAACGAAGATTAAGTTAGCATTTGATAATTTGTTTGTGTTAACAATAGCGTCAACAGTTGTATTGTAATCTTTAGCAAGTTTTGAAACTGTATCACCTGATTTAACTGTAACTGTATCTGCGTTTGCAACTGCTGTGGAAGCAAAGACACCTGTTAATGCTGCGGCTGATGCGATAACTGCTGTTTTTTTCATATAAAATATTCACTCCTGTAAAAAATTCTTATTTAAAATCTAAATCTTAGAATAATATACATAGCTTAATAACTTGAATAAGTTCTCCTATGTATCAACATTTATAAGTATAAAAAAATAATATAACAGGCATATAGCATATAAATTACTTTTTTCGATGATTATGTAATATTTTGTAATATTTTAGACTATTTAATGATCTAAATGTTGATATAATGGGAATTACAAAAAAACATAAAGTACTGAAAAATGTAACAAAAAAAGTAAAAAATATCCAGAAATTATTCATAAAAATCGAAAAATTGATAAAACTTTGGTTATTTTACGAAGATATTACTTAGTATAAGAAGTTGCTACGAGAAAAATTAAAGAGATTTTTTAGGATTGAAAGTAGTGTGTAAAAAAATTAAATTAACTACTACTTTTTTTATTACCACTATAATATGGTAAAATTAATATAAAACTTATGTTCGGAGGGGTAATATGAAATTTTTACATACTGCAGACTGGCATATAGGAAAAAAACTACACAATTTTGATTTGAATTATGAAGAAGATGACGCGTTTAAACAAATTGAAAGAATTGCAGAGGAAGAAAAGGTTGATGCAATTATTATAGCTGGTGATTTATATGATAGATCATTACCAAGTGAAGAAGCAGTAAAAAGTGTAAATGAAAAATTAAAGAGGCTAAATCTGGTTGATAAGTATCCTTTATTAGTTATAAGTGGGAACCATGATTCAGCAACAAGATTAAATACTGGTAGTGAATGGTTTAAAGCTACAAATTTATTTTTAAATACAAAAATTTCTGGAGCATTTGAACCAGTAGAAATAGAAGACACACAATTTTTTCTCTTACCATATTTTGAACCACAAGAGGTAAGAAATTATTTTGACAGACAAAATTTGAAAAATGTTCAAGAAGCGATGCAACTTATTGTAGAAAAAATAAAAGAAAAGTTTAAACCTAACATGAAACATGTGTTGGTTGCACATTTTTTTGCTGCTGGAAGTACACAAACTGATTCTGAGACTAATGTTATGGTCGGTGGTTTAGACGCCATTCCAACTTCTTATTTGAATGATTTTGACTATGTTGCGTTAGGACATTTACATGATGCAAGAGCAAGTCAAGCAGAGACTATAAAATATAGTGGATCACCTGTAAAATTTTCAGTGTCAGAAGCGACATCTCAAAAGGGTGTTTGGATTGTAGATACTGAAAAAATAGCACCTAAATTTGTTCCATTAGTTCCAGTTCATGAAATAAATGTATTAGAAGATTCATTTGACAATTTAATTTCTCCATCGGTATATGAAAAGTATTCTAAAGAAGACTATTATGCCATTAGATTGACTGACACTAAGGTTATTCCAGATGTGATTAATAAATTAAGAAATTACTATCCTAAGATCTTAGAATTGAGGCGTGTTGGTGAAATTCAAGAGCTGAAAGTAGAAGAGAATAAAGAAAGAGATTTAACTGATCCCATGAAATTAGTTAGTGACTTCTTTACTGAAGTTACAGGTGAGAAATTAACTTCAAATCAGCAAAAATGGGTAGAAAATGCATTAAAGGATGTGAATAAAAAATGAAACCATTAAAGTTAAGAATGAAGTACTTTGGACCATATATTGATGAAACAATGAATTTTACAGAGTTTGATAATACACCTTTATTTTTAATCAGTGGAAAAACAGGTAGTGGGAAAACAACCATTTTTGATGCTATGAGTTTTGCTTTATTCGATCATACTTCTGGCGATGAAAGAGACGCTAAGCAGATGAGATCTGATTTTGCTACACCTAATGATGCAACTGAAGTGACATTTGTATTTGAGCATAATGGAATAAAGTACACAGTTATTCGTAGCCCCAAAATGAATTTAGCTAAAAAGAGAGGAAATGGAACTAGAGATGTTGAGGCTTCTGTAAAAGTAAAATATATCAATAAAGAACAAGAAAATATCGAGATTACTAAAAAAAATCAGGCAGATAAATTTTTACGTGACTTAATCGGCTTGGATGCACAGCAGTTTACACAAATTGTTTTATTACCACAAGGAAAATTCAGAAATTTCTTGAATGCTAATAGTGCTGATAGAGAAAAGATATTAAGAAAATTATTTGGAACGAGTCTATATCAAAAATGGACAGAGAAAATCCAAGAACAAGCAAAAGTCAATGAAAGTGAAAATGAAAAGTTAACAACACAAATACAAACAATCCGACAACAAGTAGAAATTGAAGATAATGATGAAATTAATGACGAAGAATGGATAGTTAAAGTTAATAACCAAATTGAAGAAAAAAAGAAAAAACAAGAAAAAGTAAATAACGATATAACTATCAGTCAAAAGCAACTTGATAACTTGGTTGAGACTTATCAAAATGAAAAAGTATTAGCAGATAGTATTAAGCAAAAAGAGGACAATATACATAAACTACAATCTCTAGAAAATAATCAAGATAAGATTGAATTAAAGAAAATTTACGCTTATAAATTGGCTTGGTATCAAAAAAATCAACAAATATTTAACAATAAAACTGATTTAGAATTACAGATAAAAGAAAAAAGTGACAAATTGGTATTACTAAATCAAGAAAGTAAATTTTTAATTCAAAAACATGAATCTGCAAAAATAGAAGCCCAAGAGCTAGAAAAGCAACAAGAAAATATTGAGAATCTAAAAAATAAGATTTCAACATTAGAAGTAAAATTACCAATTTATCAAGATGTAAAAGTAAATCAAGAAAAATTGGATAATTTGGATAAGAATCATCAAGATACTAAAAATAGGCTTGATAATTCAGTAAAAGAACTAGAAAAACAAAAAGTAAGCTATAATGATTTAGAAAAAAAACTAGCTAAGTTAGAAAATTTAGATGAGAAACAAGTTGAGTTGGTTAATGAGAATAATAAATTAACTAGACTGAGCGAAAAAATAGATTTAGTAGATCATTTAGATAGTGAGATTGAATCAAAGAAATTACAAAAAGAAAAATTAGAAAAGAAATATCAAGAACAGGAAGAATTAGTACAAGAAAGTACAGATACTGAAGAAAAGTTAAATACTTTGTGGATAAAAAATCAAATTTACTTTCTTGCTAAACAATTAGCACCAGGAGAACCTTGTCCAGTATGCGGATCCAAAGAACATCCATTACCAGCTAAAATAGATGAATTGGAACAAGTAACTGAGGAAGATGTAAAATTAGCGAATAAGAAAGCTGAAATTGAAAGATCTAAAGCAAAAGAATTTAATTTAAGACTAACATCTATAACAGACGAAATAACAGAATTAGAACAAAATAAAAAAGAAAGCATAGATAAAATATTACTTGATTTTGAACTAGGGGAAAAACATTCTTTATTAGAACTACAAGAAATATTTCAGATTAAAAATGATGAGTATCAGAAAAAAGCAAAAGATCTTAAAAATAAAGTTAGCTTGAGAGAAAAGTTAAAAGGTGACAGTCAATTAATAAAAAATGAAATAGCTAATTTAGAGAAAGAAAAAGATAAATTAAAAGAACAATATGACGATGTATATTATCGCTTAAAAATGACTGAAACTACTTTACAAGAACAAAAAAAGCAGTTGAATCCTGAATTTAATGATGTAAAACAGGTTGAAGAATATATTACAGATGCTAAAAATAGAGTGGAAGATTATCAAGCAAGTAAGGATAAAATTACTAAAGAACTTCAAGATACTAAAGCAGAATTAATTAAAGTTCAAGCTGATATTGATAGCAATGACCAAGAATTAGAAAGTAAGAAAAAAGGGTTAAGTAAAATTAATAAAGAAATAACTACATTAATGGAAAATAGTGAAATTAATTTAGAAGAAATAGCTTCCCTAGCTAAGGATCTAGCACGATTAGATTCTATTAATAATGAAATTGATAGTTATGAAAAACAAATATTAATAGTAAAAACAAAAATATCGGAATTGGACAAAACAATTAATAATAGAGAAATGCCAAATTTAGTTGAACGTAATAGTGTGATTGCTGATAAAAGAAAAGAACTTCTAACATTCCAAGCAGAATTTAGTGATATTACAACGGAAATTAACCATATACAAAAAATAAAGCAAGAAGTAGAACAATTACTGCAAGAACAAAAAGGAAATTATAAGTTAATGGCAGAATGGAAACAATTATCAGATGTAATGACTGGTAAAAGTGCTACTAAGTTGAGTTTGGAAAGATATGTGTTACAAATGTACCTTCAAAGAGTGTTAAATGTTGCTAATGGACGTTTGAAAGAATTAACTCAAGGAAGATATAGTTTCCAAATAAAAGATGAAAAAGGTAGTTATAGTAGTAATACAGGATTAGAGATTAATATATACGATGATAACGCTGGGAAAGTTAGACCAGTTCAAACTTTATCAGGTGGTGAAAGTTTTATTGCTGCTTTAGCTCTAGCACTAGCTTTAGGTGAGGTTATCCAGGCTAATACTGGTGGAATATTTGTGGATGCTTTATTTGTAGACGAAGGATTTGGTTCCTTGGATAGCGATGCATTGCAGATAGCATTGGAAGCCTTGCAGACGATTGAAGGAAAAAATAGAATGATAGGGATTATCAGTCATGTTAAAGAATTGCAAGAACAGATACCATTCCAAGTAAAAATATCTAGCAATTATGGAAAAAGTAAGATAAGTTATAGAAAGGATTTCTAAATAAAAGTACATTGAAGAGGAATAATAATGCAGGCGAAGACTCATATTACAACAACTTTAGCATTAGGATTACCCTTGATGTCGTTGACAAATGAATTAACACTCATAAATGTTGGAGTATTAGCAGTAGGAAGTTTATTACCAGATATTGATCATCCAAGTTCTTATCTTGGAAAGAGGCATAAAATGGTAAGTGGTGTAACTAATAAAGCTTTTGGTCATCGCGGTATTACACATTCTTTGCTAGGATTTATCTTGATAGGTATAATAGTCAAATTTATCCAAAAACAATATTTGACGGATAGGATTGAAGATATTGTGTTTTGGTTAATGTTAGGATATTTACTTCATTTGTTAGAGGATAGTTTTTCTCAAAGAGGCGTTAAGTGGTTATATCCTTTTACAAAATCAGGTTCGTCATTTGGTGGAAAATTTGCATTTTATAAAACTGGTCAATTAAGTGAATATTTAGTGATGGGTTTCATGTTGTGCTTATTACTAATGGAAGTACGTCTTTTTTGGCTAGGAAATTTAAACCGTCTTTTACCTGGTGTAGTGGCGGATATATTAAAAACATTGATATTAAAAGTGCAAGATATTTTAAATAGTTATTAAAAATTTAATACAATATATTGCTAGACATAATTTGATTTTTGTATCATAATAATGTTAGAGAAATTAGTTTATAAAAGTTATAAAGTGGAGGAGGAAACCGTATGAATAACCAGGAACAATTAATGATGGCTGCAGAAAAATTAAAGAAGCGTCATATTAAGAATACTCCACAAAGACAAGTAATTTTAGCATACTTAATGTCATCTAAGGAGCATCCTTCAATTGAAATGATCTATTCATATGTTAAGGAAAATGGCTTTAGCGTAAGTTTGGCAACTGTTTATAATACATTAGAGTTATTTATGGACAGAAAGTTAATTATTGAAGTAACGCCAGACAACGAAGGACATATGCGATATGATTATTTTGCAGAACCACACTATCACGTTATTTGTGTAAACTGTAATAAAATTATCGATGTACCTAATGATGAATATGTAAAATTAGAAAAAGATGCGGCTGAGAAAACAGGCTTTAAAGTCTTTAATAGTCAATATGAGGTCTATGGATTATGTCCAGAATGCCAAGCTAAGATAGCTGATTAGCTATTGACTTTATATGAAAGTTATCATATTATTAATGACATATTAAAGCGATGAAGTAGATTAGTAGATTTGATAGTCAATTTTTAAGAGACTTGATGGTGCTGCGAATCAAGATAAACTATCAATCGAATTACACTATGGAGCTTGTCCGGGTCATTCCGATAAAGATGACAGAGTGGCTTTTTAAGCAATCTGGGTGGTAACGCGGAAATAATTTTTCGTCCCTAATGTTATTATTAACGTTAGGGACTTTTTTATTATCAAAAGAATGGAGTGTATCTAATGAATATTTTAGATGAATTAGCATGGCGTGGTGCGATTAACCAAGTTTCTGATGAAGAAGGGTTAAGAAAATTATTAGATAAAAAGTCAGTAGGTTTATACTGTGGGGTCGATCCAACTGGAGATAGCCTTCATATCGGTCATTTAATTCCATTTATGATGTTAAAGAGATTCCAAGAAGCTGGACATCGAGCACATATCATCATTGGTGGGGGTACAGGTTCAATTGGTGATCCTTCAGGTAAAAAATCTGAACGTGTACTACAAACAATGGAACAAGTTCACCATAATGAAGAAGCTTTAACTAAGCAAATGAAGCATTTGTTTGGAAAGGATAATATCACAATTGTGAACAACCGTGATTGGCTTTCTAAAATTGATTTATTAGGTTTCTTACGTGACTATGGTAAGTTATTTAATGTAAATACAATGCTTAATAAAGAAGTTGTTGCAAGTCGTTTAGAAGTAGGGATTTCATTTACTGAATTTACATACCAAATTCTTCAATCTATTGACTTCCATCACTTATGGAAGAATAATGATGTTCAACTTCAAATTGGTGGAGCTGATCAATGGGGAAATATTACATCTGGTATAGATTTAATTCATAAGATGGAAGGTAGCGAGGCTGAAGCTTATGCATTGACTATCCCATTAATGTTAAAAGCTGATGGAACTAAATTTGGTAAAACAGCTGGTGGAGCAGTATGGTTGGATCCTGAAAAGACAACACCTTATGAATTCTACCAATTCTGGTTAAACCAAGATGATAGAGATGTTATTAAATACTTGAAGTACTTTACATTCTTATCTCAAGAAGAAATTGCTGACTTAGAAGAAAAAGTTAAGACTCAACCAGAAAAACGTGAAGCTCAAAGAAGATTAGCAGAAGAAACTGTAGAATTTGTACACGGAAAAGAAGCAGTTAAGGAAGCTGAACACATTTCTGCAGCATTATTCTCTGGTGAAGTTAAAGACTTAACAGCAAGTGAAATTGAACAAGGATTTAAGAACATGCCAAGTGTAGAAGTAACTGCTGAACCTAAGAATATCGTTGAATGGCTTGTAGATACTGGAATTGAAAGTTCCAAGCGTCAAGCTCGTGAAGACGTAACAAATGGTGCAATTAGAATTAACGGAGATAGAATTCAAGATTTAGAATTCACAATTGATCCATCTGCAGAATTTGATGGTAAATTTGTAATCGTTAGACGTGGTAAGAAGAAGTATTTCTTGGCAAGAGTAAAATAAGATAATATAAAAAGTGTATCTCTTATCCGAGTTGAAATTGGATTGAGATACACTTTTTTTAATTATTAATTATTTTTCACGTAATCTTTCTTGACGAGTATGTTCTGCTAGATGAACTAAGTTTGTTAAGAAGGCATGTGTTTTAGCTTCGTAATTATGTTTACGTCCAAGTTTTACTAAATATCCGTTGATGTAATCTACTTCAGTAGGGCGATTTTTACTCATATCTTGATACATTGAAGGATAATGGAGTGGATTAGCAACTTTACTTACATAGTTGACAGTAGCCAATTCTTCTTCTCTAGTTTGTAGCATTTTTACGCCATCGCGCTCACAAACGTCATAAGCTTCGTCAATTAATGCACGGGATAGTTCATCTGCCTTTTCGAAATTAGCATATTCTCCCATAGTTATTTCAAATAAAGTACATAACGTATTGACCACTGAGTTAAATACAACTTTAGCCATAAGAGTACCTCTGAAGTTTGTAGTCAAAGTAGGATTTATATTGGCTTTTTCTAATTCAGCTACAACTTTATGTGTCATTTCATCAGGTTTCTCTGTGTAGTTAGCTAAATTCATAGATCCAGCTCCAGGCTTACCAACGAAATCTACTTCTCCAGGTGCTTTTAGAATTGTTGCAACAAGGGCAGTACCTGCTAAAACTTTTTCAGGTTTAAAGTATTTTAGTAGTTTTTCAATATGACCCATACCGTTCATGCCAGTCAAAGCATATTGTTTGTCTGTAAAGAAATGGGAACATCTTTCAAGCATTTCACCAAGTTGCATTTGTTTTAGGAAGAAAATAACAACATCAGAGTCTGTATTATGATATTCTTCTGGGGTATATACTTTGACAGGAACTAAATGACGATTTTCCTTATCTCTAGTAACATAAACGCCACCTTGTTCTTTCATTTTATTAACATGTGGTTCCCAAGCATCTACAAATTCAACTTCATTCCCTGCTTGTTGAAGTAATACACCATATCTAAGTCCCATTGCACCTGCACCAACAACTGTAAATTTCATAATTCAAGCCTCATTTCTCTAAAGTATTTGGTTATAAAATAAAAACGCCCTTTAGTCTAGTAGAGACTAAAGGACGCTTAGCGTGATACCACCTTATATTCATTATGAATTCGCACTCATAAACTCGGTATGTAGCTGTTTTTTAACTACACATAGCTGTAATGGGCTAACCCACCAATAACTACTAAAATTCATTATGGCACTCAAAGTGATATTCGCTTTATTAGTAACTATCTCTTTTCACCAACCAGAGATTCTCTGAAGTATTTAATAAAGTTACTCTTCTTTTTCATTGTGTTTTATAACCGATGTTTAATTTAATGTTAATTATACACAAATGAAAATAAAATACAAGACAAAAAATAAAAAAAGTATTAAGTAATCCAGTAGACAACTTAATACTTAAATCTTACTTAAATCTTCAATTTCTTCAATTTCGAACCCTCTACGCTTTAATTTAGTAACAATCCTGTTTAGACGTTTTTCTTCAATTCCAGATGGTAGAGTGAATAAAGTCCGATGTAAATTATCTTTTTTACGAAACCCTAAAGAAATACAGCTAGCTATTTCAGAATATTGGGTAATAGTTTTTGCAATATCTACCAAATCACCACGTTCACCTTTTGAAAGAACTGTAAGAACATAGCTTCCGAGCTCAACATTCCAAGAACGAGATAACATTTTTAATAGACGATTATGGGTTAAGATACCAAAAAAGTAATTATTTTCATCTAAAACTGTAATGTATGGTAGATCCTTAATAGTGAAAAATATATTAAAAAATGCAGCGTTGATAGAGATGAATTTTGTAGCATTTTTTAATAGATAAGTGACGGGCAGAGTCATATCACCACCGCGAGATTTATGACGATATATGTGCATTTTGTAGATGTTACCTCTAAAAATCTTACCTGTTTTATCGAGAATAGGGACACAACGAAATCCGGTATCTTCTAAAATATCTAGGGCTTCAGCTAGAGATATATCTTCTTGAACTGTAACTAATTCGTCCTTAGTTTGGATTAAAGATTTTAATATCATTAGTAATTCTTCCTTAAAATATAAAATATGCTAATTAATAATAACATAGATATAAGATTAATGATAGAGGAGAAAATAAAGAAAAAATTCTTATTTTATAAGTGAAGTGTTTAATTTAACAAAGAATTATTCTTAGAACAAAAAAGAGATTGGATATAATCCAATCTCTAGAAACTTGTAATTAGCTTTCTTATTACTTGTTTTCTTCAAGAGCCTTTAAGCCATCTGTAAGAACCTTCTTCAAAGTAGCAGCAGATTCTGTCATCTTCTTGCTTTCTTCTTCATTCAAAGGTACTTCGATAACTTCATGTAAACCAGTACCGTTAACAACGGCTGGAGTACCGATAAAGATATCGTTTAAACCATATTGACCTTCCATGTATGCAGAAACTGGTAATACAGCATTTTCGTCACGTAAAATAGCTTTAGAAATACGTGCAAGAGCAGCAGCAACACCGTAGAATGTAGCACCTTTCTTGTTGATGATTTCGTAAGCTTTGTTACGAACGTCATCTTCCATCTTATCTAAATCTTCTTTGGAGACACCATGTTCTTTTGCCCAATCTAAGAATGGACGACCACCGATTGTAGCAGCAGAGTATGCAGCAAATTCAGAGTCACCATGTTCACCCATGATGTAAGCATGCATAGAACGGGGATCCTTGATGCCTGTCATTTCAGTCATAGCAACACGTAAACGTGCTGTATCTAAAGAAGTACCGGAACCGATAACTTTTTCTTTAGGGAATCCAGAGAATTTCCATGTAGCATATGTCAAGATATCTACAGGGTTAGCTGCAACCAAGAAGATACCGTCGAAACCAGATTCAACAACTGGTTTTACGATAGAAGATAAAATCTTCAAGTTCTTGTTTACAAGATCTAAACGAGTTTCACCTGGCTTTTGAGGAGCACCAGCAGTGATAACAACTAAATCTGCATCTTTGCAGTCAGAGTATTCTGCTGCATAGATCTTCTTAGGGAATGTGAAACCTGTAGCATCGAACAAGTCAAGAGCGTCACCTTCTGTACGTTCTTTAACAACGTCTACGATACCAAATTCTTCGGCAGTACCTTGTAAAGCCATAGCATAAGCATAGCTAGATCCAACAGCACCGTCACCGACTAAAATAACTTTTTGATGATTTTGTGTTTTTGACACAGTTCTTCATCCTTTCATAAGTAAGCTTTTTTTACAAATCTAGTATAACACGTTTTTCATAAAATGTGATATTATTTTCAAACAAATTTTCTAAGATTTAAGAGAAAATATGTTATACTTGACTAAAGATTTGGTGATAGGTTTCTGGGTAATGATGAATTAGCCAGCCTTTTTTGCGTGTATAAATAAAAAATTCTTTGAAAATGATGAAACTTATTTTGCTAAAATTGAAAGGAAGATATAAAAAAATGAAAATGATTGTAGGTTTAGGTAATATAGGAAAAAAGTATGAAGGTACAAGACATAATGTTGGATTTATGGTAGTAGAGCGTTTTGTGGAAGAACATGGTGGAAATTTTAACAAAGAAAAATTTGATTCATTGATATCAGAGTTATTTATTAATGGTGAAAAAATAATAGTAATAAAACCTACAACTTATATGAATGAATCTGGTAGAGCTGTTAGACCATTGATGGATTATTTTAATCTAACTACTGAAGATATTATTATTTGCCATGATGATATGGATTTGGAAATTGGACATTTACGTTTACGACAAAAAGGATCTGCTGGTGGACACAATGGAATTAAGTCTATTATTTCACATGTGGGGACTGAAAAATTTAAGAGAGTCCGTGTAGGAATTGATCATCCACAAAAAATGTCAGTGGTAGATTGGGTATTATCTAGATTTACTAAAGAACAAGAAGCAAAATTAGATGATGGATTAACTAGAGCTGTTGCTGCTTTAGATGATTGGATAGAAAATGATGATTTTATGAATACAATGAATAGATTTAACTAGTTAAGTGAGGAATCTAATTTAATGGAATTAATAGATACTTTTTTGAATGTCTCGGAATTGAAAGAGTGGGAAAAGAATTTAACTACTGATGGACGACATATGTTGACAGGATTGGTAGGCTCTTCTAAGACATTGATGATAGCTAAACTATTAAAAGATAAGGAAGTACCACAATTAATTGTGGAAAGTGATTTATACCATGCACAACAATTGCAAAGTGATTTAGAGAATATAATAGAAGATACAAGAATTGAATTATTTCCAGTAGAAGATATGTTAGTTGCAGAAATGGCAACTAGTTCTCCAGAATACAGAGCTCAAAGAGTAAGTGCCTTAACTGCATTAACTTCAGAAAATCCAGTAATTGTAATTACTACAGTAGCTGGGATAAGACGTTTTTTACCTAGTGTGGAGTACTGGAAACAACATGAAATTCAATTAGAGATTGGCAAGGAAGTTGACCCAGCCGAACTAGAGAAGAAATTATTTGAAATGGGATATATTAGGTCCAATATGGTAAATGCACCTGGAGACTTTGCAATCCGAGGATCTATCGTCGATATTTTTCCTTTAGATGCAGATAATCCGTATAGAATAGATTTCTTTGATATTGAAATTGATTCAATGAGGACTTTTGATATCGCAAATCAAAGAAGTATTGAAAATGTGGAGCAAGTAACTATCATTCCAGCTACTGACTTTATTGCTAGTAAAGAAGTTCTAGAGTTGGCTAGTGAAAAAATAAAAAAAGAATATAATAAGCAATTTTCAAAATTAAAGAATACAAAAGAAGAAAAACTAACTGAAAATATTCAAAAAATGTTAGCTGATTTTAAAGATGGTTTTTTAAAGGCTGAATATCTACCATATGCTGAATATATCTATCCACAAAGTACAAATTTAATTGATTACTTGAGTGATGAAGGGTTAGTAATCTTTGATGACTATTCTCGTTTAACTGAGAAACAAAAGAACCTAGAATATTCTGAAGCTGATTGGTTAACGGATAGACTACGTACTAATAGTTTATTTGATAATTTAAAATTAGGTCATGATTTTAGAAGTGTAGAAAAGAAAATTAAACAACCTAGAATTTTCTTATCGTTATTTCAAAAAGGACTAGGCAGAATGAAGTTTGCCCAACTTGTAGATATAAAGACACGTGCTGTTCAAAAGTTCTTTGGACAGATGCCACTTTTGAAGACTGAAGTTTCACGTTGGGAAAAACAAAAGCAAACAGTTGTATTTTTGATTAATGATAGAGAAAGATTGGAAAAGGTCTCTCAAACATTAGATGATTTTGAAATTAAGTCGATTATAACAGATAAGAATGCAATTCAAGTTGGAGTTACACAAGTGGTCCAAGGTTTCTTAAATGAAGGATTTGAAATTCCTAAAGATAAACTCGTTGTTTTAACCGAAAATGAATTGTTTTCTAACGTGAAGAAAAAGCAGCCTAGACGTTTAACTATGAATAACGCAGAACGACTAAAAAGTTATACTGAGTTGAAAAAGGGTGACTATGTCGTTCATGTCAATCATGGGATTGGACGCTATATGGGGATGCAAACTTTAGAAGTTGGTGGACATCATCATGATTATATGACCATTCTCTATCAAGATGATGCGAAACTTTTTATCCCGGTATCTCAATTAGATAAGATACAAAAATATGTGTCTTCAGAATCAAAAACCCCTAGAGTTAATAAATTAGGTGGCTCTGAGTGGGCTAAAACTAAACGCCGTGTTGCTAATAAAATTGAAGATATTGCTGATGAGTTAGTTGATCTTTATGCTAAACGTGAAGCTGAAAAGGGATACGCATTTACTCCTGATGATAGCTATCAAAAAGAGTTCGAAGATGCATTTCCATATACAGAAACACCAGATCAACTGCGGAGTGCTAAAGAAATTAAACAAGATATGGAAAAGACCAAGCCAATGGATCGATTATTAATCGGTGATGTTGGTTATGGTAAAACAGAAGTGGCGTTAAGAGCGGCTTTTAAAGCGGTTCAAGATGGTAAACAAGTTGCTTTCTTGGCGCCAACGACAGTTTTGGCTCAACAACATTACGAAACAATGGAACAACGTTTTGAAAATTTCCCTGTTGAGATTGGTATCTTATCTAGATTTAATACAGCCAAGGAAATTAAAGAGACTATTGAAAATTTAGAAACAGGCAAGTTGGATATTGTTGTTGGAACACATAGGTTATTGTCAAAAGATGTAAAATTTGCAGATTTAGGGTTATTAAT
>SKEM01000852.1_pt1 | contig 16925 bp, 16 predicted proteins | sample 4826731 | NCBI WGS metagenome assembly SKEM01 (sample SAMN11008809, study PRJNA524170) | human gut metagenome | biome: Human fecal sample; material: Feces; isolation source: fecal sample from pouch patient p37 | host: Homo sapiens | place: Israel: Tel-Aviv | collected 2015-07-27
GGGTGTGCGGACTCGCCGGGAGGGCGGCGGGGGCGTGCGAGGCTGGCGCCGTGAGCCTGACCGAGGAGCGCTACGGCGCCGCCATGGACCGGGCCCTCGACCTCGCCCGCGAGGCCGCCGGGCGCGGCGAGGTGCCCGTGGGCGCCGTCGTCCTCGGACCCGACGGCGTCGTCCTCGCCGAGGCCGCCAACGCCCGGGAGGAGCGGCGGGACCCGACGGCGCACGCCGAGGTCCGCGCCCTGCGCGCCGCCGGCGCCGCCCTGGGCGACTCGCACCTGGACGGCTGCACCCTCGTCGTCACTCTCGAGCCGTGCACGATGTGCGCGGGGGCGATCCAGCTCGCGCGCGTCGAGCGCGTGGTGCTCGGGGCGTGGGAGCCGCGCACCGGCGCCTGCGGGAGCGTTCGCGACGTGCTGCGCGACCCTCGCGCCAACCACCGCGTCGAGGTCGTGGCGGGGCTGCGGGCGACCGAGGCCTCGGCCCTGCTCGAGGAGTTCTTCGCCGGGAGGCGGTGAGGGGGCGGGCCGCGCGGGGCGGCCCCGTCCGCGATGGCGCGCGGCCGGCGCCGTGGGAGGTGGAGACGGGGCCTGTCTGCGCCCTGCCCGGCCCACGACGCCGTCGGTAGCCTGCCCGCATGAGCGAAGCGAGTGAGAACGTCGGCGGCCCCGACCTGACCATCGAGGAGTTCCGCGAGATCGCCGCCCGCGGCGAGTCCCTCTCCGGCAACCCCCGGATCCAGGCGTTCATGATCGCCGTCGGGGAGGAGAACCGCCGCCTCGCGGCCAGGCTCAACAGCGAGCCGCTCACCATCGCCGAGCGCAACGAGCTCTTCGCGCAGATCACGGGCGAGCCGGCCCCCGAGGGCCTCATGATCTTCCCTCCCTTCACCACCGACTTCGGGCGCAACACACACGTCGCCGAGGGCGTCTTCCTCAACTCCGGGTGCCGCTTCCAGGACCAGGGCGGCATCCGGGTCGGGGCGCGCAGCCTGCTCGGGCACGACGTCGTCCTCGCGACCCTCAACCACGACCTGTCCGTGGCGCGCCGGGGCGAGACGATCCCGGCGCCAATCCGCATCGGGGAGGACGTGTGGATCGGCGCCAAGGCGGTCGTCCTCGCCGGCGTCACCATCGGCGACGGCGCCGTGGTCGCCGCGGGCTCCGTCGTCACGAAGGACGTCCCCGCGCGGACCGTCGTCGGCGGCGTGCCCGCGAAGGTCATCCGCGAGGTGCCGGAGGACTGAGGGGCGCGACGAGCTGGGGTGGCGACGTCGACCCCGCCGTCGGGCCGTGAGCGAGGTCGCAGCGGGTGCTGATTGGGCGACCGGGCACCGGCCGTGTAACCTCGACCCCCGAGGTAGCGTGTCCGAGCGGCCGAAGGTGCAGATCTCGAAAGTCTGTGTGGTTCATAGCCACCCTGGGTTCGAATCCCAGCGCTACCGCCAGTAAGAACCCCGGTACTCCAACGAAAAGTTGGGTGCCGGGGTTCTTCATGTGTAGCGCGTGGAACCCCGTGGGTACACCGTGGGTGCAGCTCATCGCCTCACCTGTGGAGAACCGACCGCGACGGCGGTTGCGGCGGCTAGCCTCACTGCGTGGCGGTGATGGCCTTCGGGGATGAGAGCGTGCGGTGGACGGGCGTGCCGGAGCCCGACTACCTGCTCGGGGCGTACGTGTGCGAGGAGGATGACGACACGCTCACCGACTCCCTCGCCCACTTCGCGCGCGGCTCGAAGCTGCACTGGAGGGACACGCCCAAGCCCGTCACCCGGCGTGTGTGCGCGGTGATCGGATCGAGTCCCGCGACGCACGTGGTCGTCGCTGCTGCACCCCTCGGGCAAGGCGTCCGCGAGGAGGCGGCGAGACAACGCTCCCTGGCCACCCTCATCAGCGTCCTAGCCGAGGAGTACGGCGTGACCGCTCTGACGCTCGAGCGCCGCCAGTACGTGCAGGACATGGAGGACCAGACGACGGTCAAGGTGGCCCCCCTCAGCCATGCGATCCCCGAGGGTTTCGAGCTGGTGCACCAATTCGGGCAGGAGGATGCGCGCCTGTGGGTGCCCGACCAGGTGCTCGGAGCTTACGGCGACGCGCTTGCGGGCGACTCTCGCGCCTGGGACCTGCTGGCCCGTCAGGTGCAGATCGAGAGAGTCAACCTCGCCTAGGCAGCGCGAACGCCGGGCCCTATGACCTCACAGGAGCACCGGCGTCTACTTCCCTCACCTACCGCAGTAGGGGGCGGTCCCAAGTATTGTCGTGCCGACTCGAGGTGGTCAAGCATGCGTGCCTGAGGGGCACGGCGTCGTCACCGGAGCCGTCAGAACGTCGTCACGGCGGTCTTGTTCATGAGGAAGCCGTGGCCCGACTTCGTCGACCAGACCGTCACGCCGTTCTCCCTCGAGGCGATGACGAAGTCGCCGTAGTAGACGACGCTGCCGTACGCGACGGTCTGCGCGGTCCCCGACTCGTAGTTGGCCATGAGGTTGTCGCCGCGGCTCTCGATGCTCGCCTCGCCGGTCGTGCCGACCCCGTAGCTCCATTGCGAGATGTTCCCGTTCGGGTCCATGCCGCGCCAGGCGCTCTCGGTGGCGCCGCAGCTCGCCGTCGTCGCCGAGACGTCGCAGGCGATGTTGCCCGAGGGTGTCCGGATGAGAGCGAGCGTGTCCCCGCCGTAGGGGCTCGTGTAGATGCCGGTCGCCTCGGTGGCCTCGCTGGGACGAGCACCGCCCGCGCCCGGGTAGGCGCCGCCGACGGGGGCCGCGGCCGCGGAGGTGCTCGACGATGCCGAGCCGTCGGAGCCCGACGTGAAGGAGGAGGCCGGGTCGGGCAGCGCGTAGGCCGGGTCGGGGAGGTTCCCGGACTGGCTGACGCGCTCCGAGTCGGCGTCCCACGCGTAGCGGAGCGTCGCGTCGGGTGTCGTCTTGGCGAGGTCCTGCTGGCTGCCGGCGTTGATGACGTCGTACTCGATCGTCTTGGAGTCGACCTGGCGGATCTGCCCCAGGATGACGCCGTAGGGCTCGGTCTGCGCCGTCGAGTAGAAGCGGCCCTTATGGAACAGCAGCACGTACTGCGCGGACATGGTGCTGCCGTCCGGCTGGTACAACCGGATCGCCGAGAGGTCGGCGCAGGGGTCGAAGGCCGGGCCGCCGTCGAGCACGGCCCAAGAGTGTGCCGTGAAGAGGTCGTCGTGGATCTTCGCCTTGGCGGCCTCGACCGCCTGGTCCTGGGGAGCGGTGCCGCAGGCCTCGTCGTCGACGCTCGCGGACGCGCTCGCCGAGCCCTCGGTCAGCGGGGCGTTCGACGCAGTCGGAGAGGCCGTCGCGCTCGCGGGCGTCGTCGTAGCGGCCGACGACGGCGCTGCGGCGCCGCTCGTGCTGAAGGACGCGCCGCCGCAGCCGACCAGACCGAGGGCGGCCGTGAGGGCAAGGGTGGACAGGGACAGTGCGGAGCGCGTCGTGCGCATGGGATCGCCTCGGAGGTCTGGGGGTGCGTCAGAAGGTCTCGGTGCCGGAGCGGTTCATGAAGGCCCCGTGCCCGGTCTTGTCGTTCCAGCAGGTCAGGCCGGCCTCCTCGGAGGCGCAGACCCAGTCGCCGGAGTAGACGACCTGGCCGTAGTCGACCGTCATGGCCGAACCGCTCGCGAAGGCGGGCGCGTCGCCGCGGGGCCCGACCTCGGGCACGCCGCCGGAGCCGTTCATACCGTCGAGGTAGATCCACCAGTTCGTGTGCCCCGAGCCGGCGGCGACGCCCTCGGGCTGGTCCTCGATGTAGGACAGGACGCCGCAGCCGTTGTTGCCGACGGTGCTGGAGAAGTCGCAGCCGATGTTGCCGCTCGGGGTGACGATCGCGTCGCCGGAGACCGCGACGGCGCTCGCCGGACGGTCGCCGCCGGCGCCAGCGTAGGCGCCCTCGACCGGGGCGGAGTCGGCGGCCGCCGTCGTGGAGGCGGCACTCGAGGAGCTGGAGGCGGTACTGGGCAGCTCCATCTGCGGGTCGAGGATGTCGCCGGTGCGGACGATGGCCTCCTTGTCCGCGTCCCACGTGTAGGTGGAGGTTGCGGTGGAGGTGCCCTCCGTGCTGCCCGCGTACTGCGGAGTCCCGTAGGTGATCGAGATCGTGCTGTCGTCGACCCGGTCCACCGAGTTGACGCCGTTAACCGGTGCCTGACGGGCGGTCGAGACGAAGGTGCCCTTGTGGAAGAGGAGGACCCAACTGGCCGCCGTCGTCGGCATCTCGGCCTGGTGCAGCTCGACCCAGGACAGGGTCGCGCAGGGGTCGTAGGTGCTCGTCGGGTCGTAGTGCGTGTGGTCCCAGCCGTACACGCCGCCGGTGAAGACCTCCCCGTGGTACTTGATGCTGGGCGCGGCGGAGGCGATGGCTTCCTCCGCGGTCCCGGTGCCGCAGGCCTCGTCGTCGGAGGAGGCGGAGGTGCTCGCGCCGGCCTGCGTGAGCGGGGCGTCGGTGGAGGCGGACGAGGCGGAGGCGCTCGCGGAGGCCGTGGTGCCGGCGGAGGCCGAGGCCGCGCCGGAGCCGGAGGTGGAGCCGGTGCCGCCGCAGCCGGCGAGGGACAGTGCGGCGGCGAGGGCGAGCGACGCCAGGGAACGGGAACGGGCCGTGGGGGTCACGGGCGTGTCCTTTCACGCAAGAGGGATGTCAGGGGCGACCCTAGGCAGTTCCTGTGCGTGTGGGGCGGCGTCGACGATACCGAGACCGACCCGGGATGAAACCGCGATGCGCCCGTGATGACGCGGTTTCGCCGGCGCCGCGCTCAGCGGCGGAAGACGACCTCCCCGCCCAGCACCGTCGCCAGCGGCCGCACTGCCCCCAGCGCCTCGGCGTCGAGCGCCAGCGGGTTCTCGCCCAGCACGACGAGGTCCGCGGTCCCGACGCCCACCGGGCCGGCCCCGTCCACGGAGGATGCCAGCGCCTCCTCCGGCGTGAGTCGCTGCTCCGGGGACCACACCTCACCCGTCGGCGTCACGCGCCCGACCCCGGCGGACATCGCCAGCCACGGGTCCAGCGGCGCCACCGGCGCGTCCGAGCCGAGCTCGAGCGCACCGCCCGCGGCGACCATGTCCGCGAAGGCGTAGGCGCGATCCTTCCGTCCCGGCCAGATCCGGTCCACCATCGCCCAGTCGTCGATGAGGTGCGCCGGCTGCACCGAGAAGTGCGCCCCGCAGGCCACGAGCGTCGCCAGTGCGCCCTCGGGCCCGGCGTCCGCCGGCATGAGCTGCGCGTGCTCGATCCGACCCCGCGCGCCCGAGGCTCGGAAGGCGACCGCGGTGTCCGCGATCGCGGCGTCGCCGATCGAGTGGATCGCCACCTCGTAGCCCGCCTCCCGCGCCCGCGTCATGAGCGCCGTCAGCTCCTCCGGCCCGACGTTCGCGATGCCGTGCGGGTGCTCGCCGCCGACCTCCGCCGGGTAGGGGTCGGCCAGGTGCGCGCTCGCGGTCCCGAGGGAGCCGTCGGCGATGATCTTGAGCGGCCCGCGCGTGACGAGGGGCGTGCCGTCCCCGGCCAGCGGCGTCCCCGGCATCGGGTCGCCGGTGCGCAGGCCCGCCGCGATCGACTCCTCGAGCCGGTCCCGGTACGCGGCCGAACGGATGCGCGGCACGGCGACGGCGCGGCCGGCCTCCGCTGTGAGGCGGGTCAGCAGCTCACCCCACGACGACGGCGCCGTCCAGGACATGTCGACCACGCCGGTGACGCCGCGGGACAGGGTGTCCGCGAAGAGCGCGCGGTAGCCGGACTCGCGGCCCTCGCGGTTGCCGGGGACCTCGTCGAGGCGGTTGACGACGTCGAACCAGACGTCCTCCCGCACGGGCGCGCCCGGGTCGGCGTCGGTGGCGGCGGGCAGCCCGAGGATCCGCAGCGCCGCGGAGTTGAGCCAGCCGGAGTGGAAGTCGCCGGATGCGAGGACGGTCGGGACGTCGCCGGTGACGGCGTCGAGCTCGGCGACCGTGGGGATCCGCGGCCAGTTCGACAGGCGGTGCCCGCAGGCCTGGATGGTGAGGGGCCGGGTGTCGGTGGCCTCGGCGTCGCGCAACGCGGTGGCGACGAGGACGAGCGCCTCCTCCGCGGAGCGCGTGGTGGTCGTGTCGATGCGGAAGCGCTGGGCGGCCTCCTGGTCGAGGTGGGCGTGGCCGTCCCACAGACCCGGGATGAGGAAGGCGCCCTCGACGTCGAGGACCTCCGTGCCGTCGCCCGCCGCGGACAGGTCGGGGCCGACCTCGCGGACGACGCCGCCCTCCATCAGCAGGTCGACCGGCTCGCGGACCGCTGGGGCCGGCGTGGTGGTGCCCGAGGCTCGCAGGCGGCTCAGCTCGGCCTGGGAGCGGAAGGGGAGCGGGCGGGCGTGGCGGATGAGCAGGCTCATGGGCGCATTGTCCTCGCGGGGCTCTCCAGGCGCGGAGGCTGTCCACCAGGGCGCCTCAGAACTCGCCTGAGCCGTGGGCGCCGGCCATCGTCGCAGGTCAGGGGTCTGCAGCCCCGGCGGTCGGCGGTGCGATCCGTCCCTGAGGCGCCCTCGTGGACAGGTTCCCCCTCAGCCGCGCTTCTTGGTCCCGCGGATCGCCGGGGCCGTCCACGGGTCCTCCGGCCACGCGTGCTTCGGGTACCGGCCGCGCAGCTCCTTGCGCACGTCCTGGTACGGCCCCGCCCAGAAGGAGCGCAGGTCGTCGGTCACCGCGACGGGCCGCCGCGCCGGGGAGAGCAGGTGGATGAGGACGGGGACGCGGCCGTCGGCCAGGCGCGGCGTGTCCGCCCAGCCGAAGCACTCCTGGACGCGCACCGCCAGCACCGGCCGGTCCAGCGGGCGCCAGCCCTCGCCCGTCTCGTCGAGGTACTCGACGCGCACGTGCGAGCCCGAGGGCACCTCGATCCGCTCCGGCGCCAGCTCGTCGAGGCGCCCCGCCCCCGGCCACGGAAGCAGCGCCCGCAGCGCGGAGAGCAGGTCGAGCCGCCCCAGGTCGAAGCGTTTGGAGCGGTGGGCGGCGGCCTCGACGGCGGGGGCGAGCCACTCGTCGGCGCGCGCCAGGAGCGCGTCGTCGTCCATCGCCGGCCAAGGGTCTCCGAGGGCGTCATGGAGGAGCGCAAGGCGGGCGCGCAGCTCGCCGGGCGCGCGGTGGTCGTCGCCGTCCCACGGCAGGAGGTCCAGGCCGTCCCTCCGGCAGGCGTCGACGACGGCGGCCGCGATGGTCTCCGGCGACGGCGCGCTGATCGGCGTGGCCGTGAGCGTGATGGCGCCGATCGCCCGCACGCGCTCGGCGCGGACGCGCCCGCCCTCCCAGCGGGTGCGCTCCTCCCCGACGAGCCAGGGGGCGCCGACGGCGAGCGCGAGCTCCTCGTCGACGGGCGCGGCGGCCCGGATGAGGGCGTCAGAGCGCCCGGGCGCGCGGTCCACCTCCGCGACGGCGAGCCACTCCGCGGAGGAGAGCGCCGTCCCGCGGGGGAGGCGCAGGCCGGTGCCGCCGACGGTCGCGTAGGTCGCCTCCTCGCCGGGCGTCGGTGCGGGACCGCGTCGACGGGCGATCCACTCCGGGTGGGCCAGCGCCGCGACGAGCCCGACGGTGTCGGCGAGGGTGGTGGGGGCGGGCACCACGTGGCCGGGTGCCGCGCTGGGTGAGTCCGCGCCGCTCGAGCGTCCGATCCCGGTGCCGCCCCGTCCGTGGTCCTTGACGGCCCGCTCGAGCCGCTGCGCCTCCGCCCGCCACGCGCCCGAGGCCGCCCCGCCGTCGCGGACCTGCTGGGCGAGCGCCGTGAGGTCGGAGCCAGGGGCTCGCAGGTCCGCGGTGAGCAGCGCCGTCGCCTCCGCGGCCCGCCGCGCCCCGATACGCTCCGCCGCGGCGAGCAGCGCGCGGGCCTCGCGCACCTCCGCGGGCACCGCGCCGACCGCCCGGCCCAGCGCCGTCACGTCGTCGTCGTCGAGCAGGCCCAGGCCGTTCAGGGTCTCCCGTGCGACCGCCATCGCCGGGGCGGGCGGGTCGTCGATCCACGCCAGCCCGGCGCCGTCGGGGGTGCCCCACACGGCCAGCTCGAGGGCCGTGCGGGTGAGGTCCGCGGAGAGGATCTCGGGCGTCGGCGCCTGCGGGGCGCGCGCCCAGTCCACCGGCGAGCAGCAGCGCAGGACGACGCCCGGCCCCTCGCGCCCGGCGCGGCCGGCCCGCGGGACCCCCGCCGAGCGCGCCTCGCCGCCCGTCACGAGCCCCGAGATGCCGCGGGCGACGTCGAGGCGCGGCTCGCGGGCCAGCGTCCCGTCGACGACGATCCGCACGCCCGGCACCGTCAGGGAGGACTCGGCGACGTTCGTCGAGACGACGACCCGGCGCCCGCCGGGCGCGCTCGGTCGCAGCGCCGCGTCCTGCGCGCTCGCGGACAGGCGCCCGTGCAGGGGCAGGACGGCGACGGCTCCCGCCCCGGAGGAGGGCAGGGGCGAGCGGAGGCGGGCGACGACGTCGTCGACCTCGCGGGCACCCGGCAGGAAGACGAGGGCGTCCCCGGGGAATCCGGCCAGGGCGCGCTCAGTGGTCGCGGCGACGTGTGCGAGGAACTCCCGCGGGACGCCGCGCGGTCCCAGGCGCGGGGCGCTCGAGGGCGGCTCCGCCCAGACCTCCTCGACGGGGTGCAGGGGTGAGGGGACGTCGAGGACCGGCGCGGCCTCGCCGTCGGGGCCTGCGAGCATGACGGGAAGGCGGTCGAGGTCGAGGGTCGCGGACATGGCGACGAGCGTGAGGTCCTCGCGCAGGGCCCGGGCGTCGATGAGGAGGGCGAGGAGGAGGTCGGAGTCCAGCGAGCGCTCGTGGACCTCGTCGAGGACGACCGCGGCGACGCCCGGGAGGTCCGGGTCGCGCTGGAGGCGGCGAAGGAGGAGGCCGGCGGTGACGACCTCGATGCGGGTGGCGCCGGAGACCCTCCGCTCGCCGCGCACGGCGTAGCCGACGGTCCGGCCCACCGGCTCACCCAGGAGCTCGGCGAGGCGGCGGGCGGCGGCGCGGGCGGCCACGCGGCGCGGCTGGGTCACGATGACCCGGCCGGCGGCGCCGCCCGGGGAGACGGCGTCGGCGATGAGCGGTGGGACGAGGGTCGTCTTGCCCGTGCCGGGCGGAGCGGTGACGACGGCGCTGGAGCCGGTGCCGGTGAGCAGCGTGCGCAGCCCGGGCAGGCCCGCGACGACGGGAAGGTTCGGGGGAGAGGCGAGCAGGGCGGCGACCGGGTCGCTGCGGTCCGTGGGCTGCTCGGGGCTCATGGCGGCATTCTGCCCCGGCCGGGTCCGTGCCTCCCCTCCGCCGAGATCGGGACATCCTGACCGCGAGATCGGGACATCTGCGCACCGGGTTCGGTCGGCGGTGGCGTCCATCGGCTGTGGGTGAGGCTCGTGGTCGGTTCTCGCGCATTCTGGTCGAGGTGCTGCACCCGGATGGTGGAAGTCCGCGGTTTCCTGCCCGGCCTGTGACAGGAGGCGCCTTGAAGTTGCGAGAACTGGCCATCCCTCGGAGCGTGATGACAAGAACACTTGACACTCCCGTGCGGGTCAAGCACACTGGACATGTCAAGCGAGCCTGACATTGGGCCCGCACCTCAAGGATCGAGGTCTCCCATGTGCTCCTCACGCCGCCTCACCGTCCGCGCCGCCGGGCTCCGCTCCATCGGGATGGCGCTGAGCCTCCTCGTCGTCCTCGTCGCCGCTGGCCCGCTCACGGCGCCGCTCGGCCACGCCCACACCGTCGTCGCCGCGCTCCTCCTCGTCCCCGCCCTCGGCTTCATCGTCGCCGCCAGCGTCGACGACGGCCGCGTCATCGCCCTCAAGCGCGCCGCCACCAACCAGGACCGCTGATGGACAACGACGTCCGCACCCTGCGCGAGGCCAAGGGGCTCACGCAGGCGCAGCTCGGCGAGGCGCTCGGCGTCTCCCGCCAGAGCGTCAACTCCATCGAGAAGGGGAAGTACGACCCCTCCCTCCCCCTCGCCATCGCCATCGCGCGCTTCTTCGAGCGCCCCGTCGAGGAGATCTTCCATGCCTGACACCCTGAACACCGCCGCCGGCACCTCCGCCGACGCCGACTCCACCCAGGTCGCTGCGAATCGCGCCCGCAAGCGGCGCGGCCGGTGGCGCGCCCTCGTCTGCTGCGCCCTCCTGGCCGTCACCTGCTGGGCGGCCGCGCTGACGCTCCCCGTGTCCTCGGAGCGGCACGACTTCCTCGTCGGCGTCGCAGCCGGCGCCGGCGTCATGACCCTCGCCTTCGGGGTCGTCCTTTTGCTCGGCCTGCGTGGGCGCGACGGCGCGCTCCCCCGGATGATGACCGGCGAGATCGACGAGCGCGACAAGGCCGTCTGGCTGCGCGCCTGGCAGGCCACGGGCATGGCCGCCTTCGCGGGGGTGCTCCTTGGCGAGGTCGCGATCGTCCTCGGTGCGCCCGCCCAGGCGCCGCTCGCGATCCTGTCCTTCGTCCTCGTGATCGTCCTCTACGGCTCGCACGCGGTCATCGACCGCCGCATGTGACGGCGGGCGCCGCCGTCGGCCCGGACCGCCGACCACCGCGGCGTCGCGCGACCGCCCGCCCACCGGACCGCGCGCGCCCCGCCGCCGCCCGCCGATAGGCTCCCCGTCATGAAGCCCTTCCTCCTCCTGGCCACGCGCGACGACGACGGCCCCGCCGACGCCGAGTACGAGGCCTTCCTCCTGCGCACCGGCCTCGACGAGCGCGACCTCGTCCGCCACCGCCTCGAGGCCGAGCCCATGCCGGAGATCGACCTCGACGACTGGTCCGGGATCATGGTGGGCGGCTCCCCCTTCAACACGACCACCCCGCAGCACGAGAAGTCGGACGTGCAGCTCCGCGTCGAGGCGGAGTTCAATGCCCTGCTCGACTGCGTCGTCGCCGAGGACTTCCCCTTCCTCGGCGCCTGCTACGGCATCGGCACCCTCGCCCGCCACCAGGGCGCCACCATCGACGACCTCTACGCCGAGGAGGTCGACGCCCCCGAGATCACGCTGACCCCGGAGGGGCGCGCCGACGCGCTGTGCGAGGGCATGTCCACGCCCTTCCGCGCCTTCGTCGCTCACAACGACGCCATCAGCGTCCCGCCGCCGCACGCCGTCATCCTCGCCTCCTCCAAGGACTGCCCGGTCCAGATGCTGCGCATCAAGCGGAACCTCTACGCGACGCAGTTCCACCCCGAGCTCGACGGCGAGGCCTTCGCCCACCGTCAGGCCTTCTACGCGGACCACGGCTACTTCTCGCCGGAGGAGCTGCCGCAGGTGCAGGCGTGGACGCGCGCGCAGGACGTCTCCCAGTCCTGGGCGGTGCTGCGCAACTTCGCCGGGATCTACGGGCGCGACTGAGCGCGGGCGCAGGCCGGCGCCGGCCACGGGAATGCCCGGCGGCGCCGGCCCGTTGCCCTGACGGACGCACAAGCAACCGGAAGGGTCCCTCATGTCCCGCATCGTCATCATCGGCGGCCACGGCAAGGTCGCGCTCCTGCTCGCCCCGATCCTCCGCGACGCCGGCCACACGGTCGTCTCCCTCATCCGCGACGCCGACCAGGCCCCCGATATCGCCGCCGTCGGCGCCGAGCCCCTTGTCGTCTCCGTCGAGGACGCCACCCAGCAGGACATCACGGCCGCGCTCATGGGCGCCGACGCCGTCGTCTGGTCCGCCGGTGCGGGCGGCAAGGGCGGCCCGGACCGCACCGACGCCGTCGACCGCCAGGCGGCGATCCGCTCCATGGCCGCGGCCGCCGACGCCGGGGTCAAGCGCTACGTCATGGTCTCCTGGGCCGGCTCCTACGGCGACAAGCCCGTCCCCGAGGACAACGGCCTGTACAACTACGCGATGGCCAAGCTCGACGCCGACAAGCACCTCGTGGGCACGGACCTGGACTGGACGATCGTCGGCCCGGGCACCCTCACCCTGGACGAGCCCTCCGGCGAGATCGAGGTGACCCGCGAGGTCGGCACCGCCGGCGCCCCGACGTCGCGCGCCAACGTCGCCCAGGTCATCGCGGCCGTCCTCGCCGACGACGCCACGATCCACCGCGTCATCCCCTTCAAGGACGGCTCGACGCCGATCGCCGAGGCCGTCCACGACGTCCCCGAGGAGTACGCGGACCTCGACTGAGACCCATCCTCGCGCTGAGTTCGGTCAGTCGGCGCTCTGAGATCGGGCGGTTCTCCCCAGCCCTGGGGAGGACCGCCCGATCTCGTGGTCAGGACGTCCCGATCCCGCGGAGTCGTGGACGACCGGGCTCAGCGAAGGGGGTGCGGGTGGGACGCGCGGGGGCTCAGCCCAGCAGGGCGTCGGCGACGGGGCCGAGGACCTCGCTCGTGCCGCCCTCGACGCGCACGTCCGCGATCCCGTCGACGGCGGTGCGACCGCGGTTGACGACGACGAGTTGCGCGCCGCGCGCCATCGCCTGGCGCACCACCCACAGCCCGGTGAGCACCGCGAGGCTCGTCCCGGCCACGAGGACGACGTCGCAGTCCTTCGCGGCCTCCATGGCGCCGTCCATCGCGGGCGGCAGGGACTCGCCGAAGAAGACGATGTCCGGCTTGAGCATCCCGCCGCAGGACTCGCACGCGGGCGGCTCGAAGACGCAGGCCTCCGCCGCGGCGCGGTCGGCCTCCGGGGTGATGGCGACCTTCCGCGGGTCCGTCTCGACGGGGTAGCCGGGGTTGGCGGCGCGCAGGCGCTCGTCGACCTCCGCGCGCGGGACGACGCGCTCGCACTCGAGGCAGACGACGCGGTCGTAGGCGCCGTGCAGCTCCCACACCGTCCGCTGCCCGGCGAGCGAGTGGAGACGGTCGACGTTCTGCGTGGCGACGCCGGTGACGAGCCCGGCGTCCTCGAGGCGCGCGAGCGCGCGGTGCCCGGGCGTCGGCGCCAGGCCCTCGAGCAGGCGCCAGGTCGCGTGGTTGCGGGCCCACACCCACCGGTACCAGAGCGGGTCGGAGACGAAGCGCTCCAGGTCGACCGGCTCGGTCGGAGTCGAGCCGGTGCCGCGGTAGTCGGGGATGCCGGAGTCCGTCGAGATCCCGGCGCCGGTGACGGCGAGCGTGCGCCGCACCGCCATGACCTCCCGGACCGCCTCGACGGCGTCGTCGAGCTCCATCGCCTGCGTCCGCCGCCTCAGTCCTGGGCGAAGCGCTCGACGAAGTTGCGGACGATCCGCCCGGCGACGTTCCCGCCGCTCAGGCGCGCCTCGCTGAGCACGAGCTCGAGCTGGCCGGGGTCGCCGTAGCCGGCGTCGAGGTAGGCGGAGATGCGCTGGGTGACGTGGTCGGCGTCGAGCTCGGGGTTGAACTGCGTGCCGTAGAGGCGCTCGCCGACGCGGATCATCTGCACGGGGCAGTCCGGGGAGCTCGCGAGGAGCACGGAGTGCTCGGGGACGGCGACGGCGCCCTCATGGTGCCCGACGAAGACCGTGAAGGTCTCGGGGAGCCCGGCCAGGACCGGGTCCCTGCGGCCCTCCTCGGTGACGAAGAGGTCCGCCGCGCCGAGGTCCTCGCCGAAGTCCGTCGAGGTGGCCGTGCCGAGGTGGTTCGCGAGGACCTCGAGGCCGAAGCCGGTCGCGAGGACGGGCACCCCGTCCTTGAGGGCCGTGGCGAGCAGCTCGCCGACCTCCTCCTCGACCCTCACCTGGGTGCGGGTCTTGGCGTCGAAGGGCGTGGAGGCGTTGTACGGGCTGCCGCCGATGATGACGCCGGAGACGGCCTGCGGGTCGAAGGCGTCCGCGAGGTCGACCTCCTCCAGCATGACGTGGGTCAGCTGCTCGGGCTCCAGGCCGCCGTGGGCGCGGAAGGACTCGTACTCGTTCTCCGCGGCCTCGATCTCGGGCCGGGTCGACACCATGATGAAGGGCTTCACGGCGTCACCTTACGGCGCGGCCGCGTCGCGCGGGTGCCATCGACCGGGGATCGGTCCGGGATCCCGCCCGACGACGGACGCCGCCCGGGCGCGCGGGTACCGCCGTCGACGGCACCGCCGCCGTCGGCGTCTCAGCGCGTCGCGTAGCTGATGAGCCACCAGGCCCACAGCCAGGCGGCGGTCGCCGCGCTCCCGACGACGACGCCCGTCCACGCCTGCGTCAGTCCCGTGTCCCACGAGCGCCGCAGCCGCCGCAGCGCCCACGCGCCGGTTCCGGCCGCGATCACCCCGACACCCGGGATGAAGGAGAGCAGCGCCGTCACGAGGGCGACGACGGCGACCGGGTCCGTCCGCGGGACGGGCGCGTTGTAGCCGGGGCGCCCGAAGACGAGCGAGGGGTCGAGGCCCTCGGTGCCCGGGAAGGGCTCCGGGGTGCCGCTGCCCTCGCGGGGCCGTCCGCTCGTCGTGCTCATGGGGCTCATGCTGCCCGATCCTGCCCGGGAGTGGCCAGTGCCGCATCGTCCCGGCGGATGATCGAAACACGCTCGTCTTACACTGGGATCCCGGCAGGGCCGCCGGGTCCTGCCGCGCCACCGCGTCGGTGCACCGGTCGATCAGACCGCCCGACGCCGTCGGCGCCCCCTCTCCCCGACAGGAGCACCTGTGCCCTCCACCTCTCCCGCACGCTTCCGCGGCTGGCGCCTCCACGGCGACGGGAAGTCGATCGCCCCCGGTGAGGTCGTCACCCCCGGCGAGCGCCTCACCTGGCCCCGCACCATCGGCATCGGCGTCCAGCACGTCGTCGCCATGTTCGGCGCGACCTTCCTCGTCCCGCTGCTCACCGGCTTCGAGCCCTCCACGACCCTCTTCTTCACGGGCCTGGGCACGCTCCTCTTCATCGGCATCACCGCGGGCCGCCTGCCCTCCTACCTCGGCAGCTCCTTCGCCCTCATCGCCCCCATCGGCGCGGTCACCGGCTACGTCGCCGGCGGCGGCACGGCCATCGACCCGCACCTGGCCTCGCTCGCGCAGGGCGGCGTCATCTTCGCGGGCGCCTCGCTGCTCGTCGTCGGCGTCATCGTCCACTTCGCCGGCGCGGGCTGGATCGACCGCCTCATGCCGCCCATCGTCACCGGCGCGATCGTCTCGCTCATCGGCTTCAACCTGGCGCCCTCGGCGTGGAACAACGTCAAGTCCGCGCCCGTGACGGCCCTCGTCACGATCATCTCGATCCTGCTCATCACGGTCCTGTTCAAGGGCATCATCGGGCGTCTCGCGATCCTCATCGGCGTCCTCATCGGCTACGTCAGCGCCTGCGTGCGCGGCGAGGTCGACTTCTCCGCGATCAGCCACGCCGCCTGGGTCGGCGCCCCCGCCTTCCGCGCCCCGGCCTTCGACGTGAGCCTGCTCGGCCTCTTCGTGCCGGTGGTCCTCGTGCTCGTCGCCGAGAACATCGGGCACGTCAAGTCCGTCTCCGCGATGACGGGGGAGAACCTCGACGACGTCACCGGCCGGGCCCTCTTCTCCGACGGCCTGTCCACCATGCTCGCCGGCGCGGGCGGCGGGTCAGGCACGACCACTTACGCGGAGAACATCGGCGTCATGGCCGCGACCCGCGTCTACTCGACGGCCGCCTACGTCGTCGCCGCCGTCACCGCGCTCATCCTGTCGATGCTGCCGAAGTTCGGGGAGGTCATCGCGACGATCCCCGCGGGCGTCCTCGGCGGCGCGGCCACGATCCTCTACGGCATGATCGGCATGCTCGGCGTGCGCATCTGGGTGCAGAACCGCGTCGACTTCTCCGACCCGGTCAACCTCAACACGGCCGCCGTTGCCATGGTCGTCGCCATCGCCGACTACACGTGGCACTGGGGCCAGATGACCTTCACGGGCATCGCGCTCGGCTCCGTCGCGGCGATCGCGATCTACCACGCGATGCGCTGGATCTCCCGCGTGCGTGGCACGAACCTCGAGGAGGCCTCCCCGGCGTCGGCGCCTGCGGGCACCGAGCTCGAGGGGCCGGCCTACTCGCGTCGCGCCCGCCGCTCCCAGGAGGGCTGAGCGAACCCCGCTCGGCGCTGGTCGACCGTCAATGCGCCGCTCGACCGCCTGATCTCTGGAAATCAGACGGTCGAGGAAGGCATAGACGGTCGACCACGGGGACGACCGGAGGTGCCGGGCTCAGCGGGTCACTTGGCGGTGGCGCTCGCCGTGGCGGCGACGCAGCCGACCGGGGACTTGATGGCCGTGCCGGCCTTGAGCTTGGCGATCTCGTCCTCGGCGAGGATGCCCTGCTTGTAGGAGCCGCCCAGGACGACGCTCACGGTGGCGTCACCGGCGTCCACCGAGCTGTCGAGCTGGACGCGGACGGTGCCCGTGAAGAGCTGGGCGAGCGTGTAGGCGTTGACGAGGCCCGTCTGGGAGGTGGTGATGAGGACGTCGCCGTCGTAGGAGCCCTTGGGCCAGTCGGCGGTCGCGGTGACCTGGACGCCCGCGTCGGAGAGGACACCGGCGACGCCGCCCGCGAGGCCCGTGGTGTCCGTGCCGTTGTAGACGTTCGCCTTGACGCTGGGCAGCTCGACGGTCTTCGCGTCCGTGGGCGGGCAGACCTGCGGCTCGACCGTGGCCGTGGGGGCGGCCGTCGCGAAGCCGGGCTCGTAGGGCGCGGGCACCATACCGGTCCAGATCGCGAGGCACACGATCGTCAGGATGGCCATGACGGCGAGGATGCCGCCGATGACCGTCGTCTGGCGGTGCTGGAGCCGACGGCGGTACTCGTCGCGGGAGTCTGCGGGGGAGGTCACCCGCCCAGGTTAGTGGACGACGGCCCCTGCGGCGCTGAGGCCGGGGCGTCCGGAGCGGCTCGCCGGACCGCTCGGCCCGCGGCGCCGGCGCCCGATCGCGGCAGCAGGAACGGGGCTGTGCGGCGCCGGTCGGCGCCGTCGACGGGAGGTCAGGGGGCCGGCGGGGGAGGCGGCGGCGCGAGGAGGGCGCGGCCGTCGGCGTCGAGCTCGAGGACGCGGGCGTGGATGGAGGTGCGGCCCTGGAGGGCCGAGCGCAGCGC
>SKEM01000513.1_pt2 | contig 16847 bp, 20 predicted proteins | sample 4826731 | NCBI WGS metagenome assembly SKEM01 (sample SAMN11008809, study PRJNA524170) | human gut metagenome | biome: Human fecal sample; material: Feces; isolation source: fecal sample from pouch patient p37 | host: Homo sapiens | place: Israel: Tel-Aviv | collected 2015-07-27
TTGAAAGAAAATGTTATCATTGGTAAAATCATCCCAGCTGGTACTGGTATGGCTCGTTACCGTAACATGGAACCAAAAGAAGTTGGCGTAGCTAGCGAAAACGTTTATAGTATTTCAGACATTGAAGCGCAAATGGCTGCTGAAGATGCGATGAAAAACATCAATAAATAAACCCTAAAAAGCCGTAAGGAGCATGCTCCTTGCGGCTTTTTTTATTTGCTATAACCAACTGATTGTGAGTAAGCCCAAACTTAAAAAGGGGACAAAAGGAAGTTTCTGTTCAACTGGATACCCTAAAAATTTACAACTGTAGCCATAGATTAGACCATAACTACTGGCAAAAAATAGTAGCATCAGCAACTGAGGTACCTGTAAAAAACAGCCCCACAAACCCAGTAACAAAAGATCCCCTCGCCCCATGGCTTCCGGAAAATAATGTAAGACGGCTCGGAAAAAACAAAAACAAAAAAGACCAGTCATTAAGTAAAACGAATGCTGACCCGCCACTTTCAGCAAGTAAAGCACAAAAAAACTAGGATAAAGAATCTTCGGTTCAACCACTAAATACCAGTAATCAATCAAGGATAATGTGAAAGCACTCGTCAGCCACCACCAGAGAATCAAAGCATCAATCGTCAGGCCAGCTGAAAAACAGCTTGCGGTTAACCCGCCCATGACAAGTTCTGCTAAAAGATAACTCTTAGCTACTGGCTGTTGACACTTTCGACAACGAAAGCGCTGCAGCAAAATCGAAACAACTGGAATTAATTCGTAGAGTTGTAGAGGCTGGTGGCAACCTTGACAGTGGGAAGGGGGCCACCACAAAGAACGCCCTACTGGTAAGCGCTCCGCCACTAAGCATAAAAAAGAACCGAAACAGGCACCAATCAAAAAGAGACTCAAGAAAAACATAGGTTACCTCCTTAAAAATAAACTACGCTTTTTTTAAACTTTTTCGTTTGACTAGACAAATCTTTTTTTGTTAGGAATAATAAAAGAAACAAGAAATGAGGGAATCAAATGGAAAAATTAGCGATTGGTGTCGACGTTGGCACCACGCAAGCCAAAGCAGTGGCTTTTCAAGCAAATGGCACAGTCGTAGCTTCTAGCTATGTGCGTTATCCATTAATTCAAGAGACTGAAGGAATGGCGGAGCAAGACCCAGAAACGCTGTTCCAAGCTGTGGTGAACTGTATTCGAACCGTCACACAGCAAGTGAAGAATCAACCAATTGGGCTCATTTCTTTTGCTTCAGCGATGCATGGCTTAATTGCCATGGATGCGCAAGGACGCCCATTGACCCAAGTGATTACTTGGGCTGACACCCGAGCATCTGATTATGCGGAAGCGTTAAAAGAAACGCCAGCGGCCCAATTGTTTTATCAATTGACAGGCATGCCAGTTCATCCAATGGCGCCTTTGTACAAGATTCGCTGGCTGCAGGAAAATCAGCCAGCCGTTGCGCAGAGCGCGGCCAAGTTTATTGGGATTAAGGACTACATTTTTTACCGTTTCTTTGGCGAATACTGGACAGATTATAGTAGTGCTTCAGGGATGGGTTTATTTAATATTCACACACGGCAATGGGAATCGTCGATTTTAGCGTATTTATCTATTGAGGAGGAACAGTTGCCAAAAGTTGCCCCGTCAACGTTCATTTTTCCAGCGTTAGCGCCTTCTTGGCAAGAGATGCTTGGTGTTGAGGAGGAAACGGTTTTAGTTCTTGGTGGCGCGGATGGTCCATTGTCTAATTTAGGTTTGGGAGCGCTAGGAATGGGTGTAGCGACTTTGACCGTCGGTACGAGCGGTGCACTTCGGTATATTGTCGAGGAACCTTTTTTGCATCCGCAAGGTGAAACGTTTTGTTTTGCTCTAGATGAACAGCACTGGGTGATTGGTGGCGCAAGTAGTAATGGTGCAGTTGCATTAGATTGGGCGAGCCAAACGATTTTTGCAGAAGAACGTCAGCAAGCTATTCAAAACGGGACCAATATCTATGACCCAATTATGGCCAAAATTGCAACCGTGCCAGCCGGGGCAAATGGCTTACTGTTTCATCCTTATTTGCTTGGTGAACGAGCGCCGTTGTGGAATGCAGAGGCGAGCGCAAGTTTTATTGGCTTGCGCAAAAATCACCACGCCGGACATTTAGCTCGAGCGGTGGTGGAAGGAATCTGTTTCAATTTAAAAACTATTTTAGAGGATTTGAAACAACTCGGTGGACCCGTTCAGGAGATTCGGGCGACAGGCGGCTTTGCTGATTCCTCTGTGTTCCGTCAAATCATGGCTGATGTGCTGGGAGAAACGTTATCGTTCACTGATAGCACCGAAGCTTCGGCATTAGGCGCTGTTTTGCTAGGTTGGCAAGGCTTAGGTCAGTTACCAAATTTACAAGCAGCGGCGCAACAGGTGCTGATTCATGAAACGGTCACGCCACGAGCGGATCAATTGCTAGTTTATCAAGAACTGTATCCTGTTTTTCAAGAAACCCAACAAATTTTAGCACAAAGTTATCAAAAATTAGCAGAATTCCGAAAATAATTGATAGTAAATAGCTTTGACAAATGGCTGAGAAGTTGCTTAACTAGAAGAGAGACAAAGACTTGAGGAAATGAGGATGAGAAATGAAGAAGCAGCTACTACCACTATTTCTGTTATTCATTGGGGCGTTAGCAAGTTGCAGCGCACCGTCTCATTCCGGCGAAAAAGCAGCGCAACAGTTGGTAGATTACTTTATTTATCAAGAAAAGACAGCGACATTCTCTCAAACTTTTCGTGAACCGAAAGTCTTGGCGGAGCATTTGCAGGCGAGCCGTCAACAGTTCCAGAAGCAATTTTTCAATAGCTTAAAAGAAATGAACGCTGAAGTCACCGAGACTGAAGCCCAGAAGCTTAGCACAGAATTACTGGCTCAAGTGAAGAAAAAAGCGTCATATCAACTAGTAGCCACGAAAGAATTGAATGGGCAAGCGACAATCACTTTTCAGATTAAGGGCTTAGATTTTGTGACGGCGATTGAAGATACAACCACTGCTCTTCTTCAGCAAACGCAACAGGCGACACAAGCGCTAGACATGCAGCACACGTTAGCCGTTTTAAAAAAAGAAATCCAACAAATCAATGTCAGCCATGAGCCAGTTGAACTGCCATTAACGGTTAAGCAAGTAGAAGGGCAATGGTACTTGCCGGCAGCGGAGCAACTGAGACTGAATCAGTTTTTTTTAGCTTTCGTCACAGGAAAAGAAGATACTGACGAGTTGACGGAGGCACTCGACACGATCCTCACTCAAGCGGAACAAAAAGTCGTCACTGCGGATGAAAAAACAGCTATTTCAGGAAATTAATTAGATTCTTAATTGTAATTATTATAATTTGATAATAATTTTAAAAAAGAAAGGTTTTCAGTGTACTTTTTTCACAATTCATATTACACTAAGAGTGTAGAAAAAATATTTAGGAGGATGACAAAGAATGAAATTTGAAAAAACAAAAGAAATTTTGAACCAACTCGTTGCAGATTTAAGCCAATTTTCCGTGGTAATTCATCAAACACATTGGTATATGCGTGGACCTGAATTTTTAACACTTCACCCACAAATGGATGAATACATGGATCAAATCAATGAGCAATTAGATGTTGTTTCAGAACGTTTAATCACATTGGACGGCTCTCCATTCTCAACATTGCGTGAATTCGCAGAAAATACAAAAATTGAAGATGAAATTGGTAATTGGGACCGCACCATTCCAGAACGTATGGAAAAATTAGTAGCAGGCTACCGTTACTTAGCAGACCTTTACGCAAAAGGAATCGAAGTTTCTGGTGAAGAAGGCGACGACTGCACACAAGACATTTTCATCGCAAACAAAACAGACATCGAAAAAAATATTTGGATGTTACAAGCCAAACTTGGCAAAGCGCCTGGTATTGACGCATAATTTAAAACAACTCCCAAAGCCGCTGACGTTGACGTTGGCGGTTTTTTTCTGTTTAAAAGGCACAAAAAAATAAGTGAAAATCTATTTTCTGAAAGCGCAGAAAAACATTGACTTTATCAGTGATTGAAGGTAAAATATTAAATGGTATTGTTTGCCCCACAATGAGCCCCGGAAACTCAAGTGTATGTCAAACATCGAAAACAAAATTGGAGGAAAGAAACGTGCGTACAACATATATGGCCAAAGCTGGCGAAGTAGAACGTAAATGGTACGTAGTAGATGCAACAGATGTTCCTTTAGGACGTCTATCAGCAGTTGTTGCTTCTGTACTACGTGGTAAAAATAAACCAACATTCACACCACATGTGGATACTGGAGATTTCGTAATCGTAATTAACGCTGATAAAGTAAAATTAACAGGTAAAAAAGCTACAGACAAAATTTACTACCGTCACTCAATGTATCCTGGAGGATTAAAATCAGTGACTGCTGGTGAATTACGCGACAAAAACTCTCGCCGTCTTATCGAAACTTCTGTAAAAGGTATGCTACCTAAAAACACTTTAGGACGTAAACAATTTACTAAATTGAACGTATACGGTGGAGCTGAGCATCCACATGCTGCACAACAACCAGAAGTATTAGATATCACGAACTTAATTTAAGGAGGGAAATTCATTGGCACAAGTACAATATAGCGGCACAGGCCGTCGTAAAAATGCAGTTGCCCGCGTACGCTTAGTACCAGGTACTGGTAAAATTACTGTAAACAAAAAAGACGTAGAAGAATATATTCCACATGCTGACTTGCGTGAAGTTATCAACCAACCATTTGGCGTAACTGAAACAAAAGGCGCTTACGATGTAATCGTAAACGTAAACGGTGGTGGCTATGCTGGACAATCAGGAGCTATCCGTCACGGAATCGCTCGTGCATTGTTACAAGTAGATCCTGACTTCCGTTCTGCTTTAAAACGCGCTGGGTTACTTACTCGTGACGCACGTATGGTTGAACGTAAAAAACCAGGTCTTAAAAAAGCCCGTAAAGCTTCACAGTTCTCAAAACGTTAATCCTTGGTATCCCAAGGATTTCAAGGCATCATCCGTGTGGATGGTGCCTTTTTTTAGTTGAATTTCTTGAAAATTGGGTCTATTTTACAGACCCTTTTCTATGTAAACTGTTTTCCAGACTTGGAAAAATCTGTTATTTTTAAATTTTATTTAATTCTAATGTTTACTATTTTTTTAGCAATGTTAGGTAATGTGACTGTATAAATTTGTTATACAATAATAAATTTTACCTTTGGGACGTAAAACATTGTTTTTATGTGTCTTACGTTTGTTTAATATGTATAACAAGATTTTAAAAGGTGGCTAGAAAATTTATTTTTGTTGAAACTAAAAAAGAAGCTAATTCATACGAACTAACTTCTTTAAAAATTTAAATTTCCTAACTATCTAAATATAATGCGAGTTTATTTGCTGTTTCTCGTTTTGCATGAGTTGTGACATGAGTATAAATCTTTAAAGTTATATCACTATTAGCGTGTCCTAATCGGTCTTGAACTTCTTTGAGCGTTGCTCCTGCCTCGAATAACAATGAACAATGAGTGTGTCTAAAACCGTGGATTGTGATTTCTCGTATTTCTTTATTTTCTTTAACAACAGTTTTCATACAACGATTCAAATAGTCGGGGTCAAATGGTTGGTCTTTTTCATTCTTCAGTGGGATATCTCTTGTAAATACTAAATGATTGTCCCTAACATTAATATAGCGTGCCTGTTGTTTTTCTTTCCATGTCATTAAAATATTATAAGTGGAAGGGTCGATACTTATAACTCTATTGCTGTTTTCATTTTTAGTATCAGATATATAAGCAACACGTTTAATCATTGTCATTGATTTATTTACAACGATGTTATCATGACGTATATCCGACCAACGTAAAGCCATTAGTTCACCTTTTCGCATTCCAGTGAAAGCTAATAATCGAAATGCTGTAAACCACATATAATCATAATTTTGTTCTAATGTGTTCAAAAATATATTCAATTCATCTTTATCGTAGTAATTTTCGGTATTACTACTTGTTAATTCGACAGTATTAGCAATATTCATTCGAGATTTATTTATCTTTGGCATTGTGCATAATCGCATAGGATTTTTTTGAATTAAATCTTTTTTGATTGCTAAATCTAAAACTTGTTGAGTGTATCCTTTTAATGATTTAAATCTATCATATTCCTTTGCCCATTTATTCAATGTTAGTTGGCAATATTCAGTAGTTATTTCATCAACATATTTTTTACCAAAAACAGGTAATATTTTTAATCTAAACAAATCAATTGTTCTGTTGTATGTAACCAATCGGACGGAATCTTTGTAATCGATTATCCATTCGTTATACATATCTTGAAATGAGATTTGAATGTATTTTTGTTCAGATTCTATTTTCCCTTCGATTTCTGCTAATTTTTCTAATGCTTGTTTTTTTGTTGAAAATCCAGACTTTTTAATATACTTTTGTTTTCCATTATAATCTAAGCCAAGAAAAATTCTGAATTTATAAGCAGTTTCTCCATTTTTCTTGATATATTTGTCTACTCTAGCCAATATAATCGCTCCAATTCTTCAGAAGTGTGCAGCGATTATACCTCGTTTCAGGAAGGATATCTAGAATGCTCTACAAATTTGCCCTCCTTTATTAATGATGCTATAAAGGTCCTTGAAATGGATACTTTTTACATTTCTATCCATCACGAATCCTATTCTATCAATACCTAAGATTGTGATTTAGCAAAGATGGATAGATTTATATTATGAGAGATAGAAAGTATCCATAAAATAAGCATTTATGGAGGGAAAATATGGTACAAAAAAATATTAATGTGAAAGCAATTAAAGATAAAGAGGTATTGAATAAATTTGCCATAGAATTGTTGAAAAACAAACATGGACAAAGAGATTATACAATTTTCGTGTTTGGGATTTTTACAGGATTAAGAATATCAGATATATTGAATCTGAAAGTTGATGATGTGAAAGGGAAATTAAAAACTGATATTGTAGAGAAAAAAACAGGAAAAAAGAGAACACTTAATTTGATGCAATTGACCAATCAAATCATTAAATACCTAAACGAGGAACACGATGGAGAAAGTAAGTGGTTATTTCCGTCTCCTAGGAATAATATGAAACCTTTAGCTACCCATCAGTATTATAAAATTATGCAAAAGACTGCTGAATCGCTCGGTCTAGATTATATCGGAACGCATAGCTTGCGAAAAACATTTGGCTATACTTATTATAAGAAAACGAAAGATTTATCAAGCTTAATGAAGATTCTGAACCATAGTTCTCAAAGTGTAACTCTTCGATACATAGGAATTGAAGAAGAAGAACTTCAATCTAGTTTAGATAATTTTAATCCTTTTCAATAATATCTAGGGTGGCTTTTAAGGTATCTAGGTAAGGATAATTCTGTAGTAGGGGTATATTTTTTAGGTCTGACTACTTGTAGTCAATATAATTCTATGATATTATGTAAGTAGTTAATAGAGGTTACAGAGCCTACCAAAACTGTTTTAATAGAGGTTACAGAGCCTACCAAAACTGTTTTAATAGTTAGACCTACAATTTCGTAGGTCTATTTTTATAGGGAGAATATAAGTATGTTGGAATGGATTAAAGTTGATAAAAACTATTTGGATTTTTTAAGAGTAGAAGAACCAAGAATTCCAAATTCTGAATACTATGATGTAAGAGGGAGGAAACTACTGAAGCCGTTTTTTTCTCCACTGTTTGAATTGGATAATTTAGTCTATGTTACTCAAGTATCTCATCCACAAGAAAGACATTTACGATTGCGTAACAGTGCTGACTTTATAAAGGTTTTTAAACCAGATAATGAAAAAACTGGTGGTGTAGGTGATTTATATTGTGTCATCAATTTAAATTATATGTTTCCAGTACCTAAAGAATTAATTGAAAAAATTGAAAACTCTAAAATGGATACGTATAGAGATTTTGATAGTGAGATTGAAAAATCTAGATATATAGATTTATTAAATAAGCAAATAGAAAAAATTAGAGAATTAAGAATTGAAGAAATGGCAATAAAATTATATGAACGAAAATACCAATTTCCTGATGATAGAGTATCTGCTAGATGTTTGGATTTTAAAAATTTAGAAACTATAGCAAAAACTTACTTAGAAAATAGTAGTAAAAATCATGAAAGCACAATCAATTAAGACTGTGCTTCTTTTTTTGCTTTCTTTTTAGCTATTGTATTATATTGTTTTCTATTTTCACTGCTTTTTATATAGAGTGTTTCTAATGCCTTATATTCTTCTTTGTCATTTGAAAAAGTCAGTTGTTTAGAAGACTTAAAATGATTAGCCAAGTAAAAAATGAATTCAAATAGACTGTCGATTTGATATAAATTCCATTGTTGCTGGTCATTTTTCGTATAGAAAAAGAAACTATCGTAACTTTGAATATAGATTAAGATATCATCTCTTATAAATGTGGTGTTGTTCTTCACTCGATACCTACTAAAATCTTTCAATCTCTTTTTGATAGCAGGTAATTGTTGCATGGTAGGAATTGCAATAATATCTAAAGAATCTAAAGATTTAGTATAAATTAGTTGATTCTCATCATAAATACTCGAAAATTGAATAGGTATTTCAACATGATGGTAATTGATAAAATTTGAAAATAATTCTTTGTTTTCGTTAGATATGCATTGCTGAAATAATTGAAAAGCTTGGGGTTTTTGACTAAAATTTTTATGCGTATATATTTTCTTTACAGCACTGTGAAATGAAGCCTTCACTTGTTTTTGCTGATTCGTAGTGATTGATACGCTACTTGTTCTGAAGCCTAATGTTAACATTTTTTGTAAGGCATCAGCTTGTAAATCTAACTCTTTTAAATTGGCTAAATCAAACTTTTTAGCGTAATAGAAGTGTTTAGATAGCTTCCTTTTAGAAATCCATTTATGCTTTTCAAGTGTTTTTAAACGAGCTTCTAGGCTAGTTCTGTTGCATTGTAGTAGTTTTTCCAAGGTAGATTCATAAATTCCGTTAGACGCAATAATTAGTTGTAGTAATTCTTCGTTACTGATAGCTCTTTTGTTGACAATATATTTTTTCAAGTCCACTCCCTCCAATGATTTTTTTTGTTTATTTTCTTTGATTGATTGTTTTCAAAACTATCCATCAACATATCTTATTCTCGTAAGTATCCATTCCATTCATACACTCATTTCAGTAGTCTTGTCCAAGTGACATAGTTAAAAAATTTTTCATGAAGCTGCTGTTTAAAAAAATTCACGGAGGTTTCCATTGAATTTTTCAAAAATTCCTTCAAAAATGATAGAGTTTTAAAAAAGTTCTCGCAAAAGTTCGCAAATAGTTCTCATCTAGGAACTCTAAAATTATCTTTATGTAGGGTTCATGAAGGGGTTATGAAGGGTAGGAAGATTGAAGATGAAGGGTTTATGGAGGGGTCTACTTTTTAATAAAAAAATAGTTACTTCTCGTAAGTATCCATCTCATAACTATCCTTTTTCACTACTCCCATAAAAAATTATAGCATCAAAAAATAGAGAGTGGAAATTTGAATGTCGTGTGTAAAATTTGTTGACAATGAAGAGGGAGAGAATAGAAAAAAACATCAGGAGTTGTTCCTGACGGTTTGATTTAATAATAAATAACTTCTTTCAAACTACTTTCATATGGTTTTATTTGACTTTCTAACTCTTTAGGGGCTTTCACTGTTAGTTGTTTTTTAGGGGCTGTTGCAATATATTGAATATCAGAAATAGGAGTTGTATTTGTTAAAACTAATTCTTCTAATGCAGAATTGTGAAAAGCACCATATCCAAATTTATTAAATTCTTTACCTAATGTTAATTTTTTAACTGTTTTATTATCACTTAAAAAATATTGAACTCCTAAATTAGTTACTTTAGTTTGACTTAAATCTAATTATACAAGGTTCGGAGTATCATTAGTCACTGATGTAACTGTAGTTAAATTAGTATTTCCTACTATTTTTTCAACCCCTTTAAATTTTCCTCGTGAATTTATAAAGTCTATGGTTACTAAATCTTTCTCTCTAATGGTATTAGGTAAAGTAATGGTTTTGAAATTCTTCTTAATACTGCCATCAGAATTGTATGCCTTTGAATTTAAACCAACAACACTATCGCCATTTAGATTTGAGTAAATTAAATATTTTTGGTTAGTAATACCTGTTAAGTTTTCATCAGCCTGTTCTAAACTATCCGTAAATATTCCTGATAAACTAGGTTTTAAAGTATCTCTAAATAGTAAATAGCTAATACCTACAAAAATACCAAAAATAATAATTGCGATAACTACGAATAGTCCTTGACTTGTTCCATTTGTCATTATCCATGACCTCCTTTTGGATTGTTATTTAATTTGGTGCATATTATAGCAAGTACCTTTTAGAAATCAATTTTATAGCACATGAATATTTCTTTAATAAAGCATTTTTGGTAGAAAAATAAAGTGTTTAAAGAGAAATAATAGAAAAGTAAAGGGGGATTGATTTTCTGGACAATTGTTATTTTTGATGTAATAATAAATGTACCTTGACGAATTATCATTGTCATATAAATAGATTCAATAATAGATAATTGTATTCCTTCTATATGATAGAAAAGTCCTAATTTGCTCTAGTATCCATTTTTTTATGTGATACTAGGGTGTTTTTGTATAGAAAAGAAGCGATTAAACTAAAGAAAGAAGGGAGGTTTTGCAGGATGACAAATAAAGTCATTGGATATATCAGAACAAGCACTAGTTCACAAGATTTAGGATTAGAAGTCCAGAAAAAGGCGTTAGAGCGGTATAAACCAGATATTATTTATTCTGAAAAAGTAAGTGGAAGAAAAGAGAAGCGAACAGAGCTTGAAAAAGCGTTAGAAAATTTAGATACAGGAGATACTTTACTTATCTATAATTTAGCTCGTTTAAGTAGGTCTAGTAAGCAGTTAGTGAACTTAATGTCAGAATTAAATGCGAAAGGAATTCATCTAAAAAGTATTCAAGAGAGTGTAGATACGAAAACAGCCACAGGAAGGTTATTCTTCACCGTTTTAGCTGCTATTGCAGAATTTGAAGCAGAAAATATCAGTATCCGAACAAAAGAAGCATTGGCGAATTCAAACAAGAAACTTGGGAGACCTAAAGTTAAAAATAACACGAAAAAGAAAGTTTTGAAGCTATATCAGAATAAAGAATTATCACTAAATGAAATCGCTAAAAAGTGTGGTGTTAGTGTAAAAACAGTCTATAATTTGGCTAGAAGTGAAGGTTTATCAAGAAAATAGTACTTGCTATTTTAATGGACAAACGATAAAATTTAGTAGTATAACGTAGCATTTCATCGGTACAAATCCAAGGTTTTTTACCGATAATTTATTAAAAAAATAACTGACAGACAAAGACGAGTGTATCAATGTTTTAAAGATTGATAGATTGGTCTTTTTTTATGCAGAAAAAACCTTGGATTTTTACGTCATTAAAAAGCTAGAAAGGATTGAAAAAATGGCACTTAAAGGTGGACGTATTTTTCAAGAAATGATAGAAGTACCTGACGAGAGGGAAAAAGGGTGTGGATGCATTGGTTGGCTAGTATTATTAGTGATTGCTATAACAATTCTAATACATGTATTAGATTTTGTTTTCCAACACTTGTTTATTTCCTTTTTGTTTATTGTGGGAGTAGTATTTGTGATTAGTTTATTTAATAAAAAGTAACAGAAGGGGTGAATAAAATGAAACAATGGATAAAAATAACAAGTATTGGCTTTTTATCAATTAGTGTGTTAGGTGCGTGTGGGAAAGTGCAAGATACTAAGGACAGTAAAGAAGTTTCTCACTCGTCAACGATTGAATCAATAGAACAAAATAAGGAAAAAGTATCAATCATTCAATCAAAAACAGCTACAGATTATGATAATATTTACGTTCAAAACGGTTTAGTTATTGGCCAAACTGGGGATGACAGTTCGTATAATTGGACAATTTATGATACATCATTAAATGAAAAAAATTCCATTTTAAATGCTGATAAGGAAAGAAATGAACTGGCACATTCCTTAAAAACAGGTTATTCTAAAAAAGTGAATGGAACAGCAGTAATAGAAAATAATGTGAATGAAAATGAAATTTATTCTACTTATTTAGATGAAAATGCTGAACTGGCAAAGACTAGTTTAGGAGAACGAACAGTTGATAATGATGTGTCAATAAATACATTAACTTCTGGGAAATATGAAATTATTCCTTATCGTGATTGGTCAGGAGTTACAATTAATTATTTAGCTAACGGATATAGAGAAAAGAGATTTTCAACAGCACATGGTAGTATGTCAGGCGATATAAATAAAAATGGCTATTTCACACTACTTGACCAAATGAATGATAGCAAGACAGGTAATGATACTTCTGTTCAGATTTATGATGCAAAATTGAAAGACAGTGGTGATAACCGTAGTGGTGAAAAAGATATAGCCACTAAAACAATCAATACAGTCAAATTAGATACAGCAACAAATATAAACGATAAAAATCGTCTATTTATCAGACAGTATACAAGTGGTTTAGTTGATGACCCTGCGATTTGGACGTTTTATGACTTGAATTCTGGTACGAGTTACAATTATCCATCAAATATAGAAATTGTTAAATTTGTTGACTACGGCATTGAAACACCAATTGGTGACGGTGAATTTCTAGGAGACATTGGTGAAGCAGAAAACTATATTTTTGAAGATTTAAATGAAAAAGTAACACCTGATGATTCAACTCCTTCAAGTATTGATTTTACACCAAGAAAAAAAGGGATTATTTCATCCGATGGAACAGTAATAAAAGAACCGTTTGCCTTTGAAATTAAGAAGCCTAATGTTAATGGAATTGCTCCATATAAATTAGAAAAAGATGGCAAGTATGGACTGATTAACGTAAATACTGGTGAAATTATCAAAGAACCATTTGCCCATACTATTCAACAATATAACGACAATGGATTATCAGCGATGACAGTATCTGAAGATGGGAAATATAGTATTATTGATGAGCAAGGGAATGTATTAGAAGAAACAGAATATATTTATATATCCCCCCTAACAAATGACAATCTAGCCAGTTATCGAGAAAAGGCAAATGAAAGTTTAGGTGTGTTGAAAGTAAATGGATAAATTTGTTCAGAAAAAATATGTCCTTCATAAAGTGAAAAGGACTTTCTATAAATCAAATGTGACGATTTCACAGATAGTCGTAAATAGTATAGCCAATGAATTGTATAAAGAATTTGCTAAGTGTTCAGAAAAAGAGCAGGAATGTTTATTGGATTCTGATGAAATAGTAAAATTACTCTGGGATAAACATATGGCTACTAAAGAAAAAGAATTATTAAAAGAGATATGATTTTATTCATGTCTCTTTTTTAGTGGAAATTATCATCAAAAATCATTAAGATTCTTCCAGTATTTTAAAGTAAAGATGAATATTGTTTTACATAGTTATCACAATGTGTTACGATGTGAATGTAAAGAGGTGATAGAAAATGGCTAATATTAATATTAGAGTTGATGAAGAAATAAAAGAACAGTCAAAAGATGTATTTGAAGCATTAGGAATGGATTTATCAACAGGCATCAAGATTTATTTGAAACAAGTGATTGCTCAAAATGCCATCCCTTTTGATTTAGCTACGAATAATCTTGAAATTGCTTTGAATGAGAAAAGACGTGGATTAGGTGTTCGATTTGATAATGCAGAAAGTTTGATAGAGGATTTAGGACTAGATGACTAGACAAGCAGAATATTTACCCCAATTCAAACGAGATGTTAAGCGTTTAAAAAAGAAACATTACGATATGAAAAAGTTATCAGAAGTGATTCGGTTAATTGAAAAAGATGACACAGAAACCTTAAAAAGAGTTTACAATGACCATTCATTGAGTGGTTCCCATCAAGGATTAAGAGAATTGCATATTGAAGGTGGAAATTGGCTCTTGGTTTATGAAGTAAATGATATAGAAATGATATTTTATTTGCTTGCTACTGGAAGTCATGATGATGTTTTTAGAAGAACTTTAAAATAAATTCATTGAAGAGGTATGAGTAAATCATGCCTCTTTTTATCTTCAAATTTTTGTAAAAATACACTTAAAAAATGACCCTCGAAAAAGTCAACAAAATCAAGGGTTTTCTCTTTGTTGACAAAATCAATAGATTATTGTTATATCAACGTTTTAAAGCACTATTTTTGAAAAAACACCTCTCAAACGACACGAAAAAATTTTTGTGGGTAATTCTACGCTTAAATGAATCTGAGAGGTGTTTTTTTAGTATGTAGACAAATATATTATTTGAATAAACCTTGATATATCAAGGTTATTAAGTTCTTTTTATCTATTAAAAAAAGTCGTAGAAAAATGGGTTGTTATAAAAGACGATTTTTAATAAACATACACTAATTATTTTTTGTTTTCTGAATAGAATATTTACTCTTTACTTCAGTTTCAAATGATGGTAAGGTCCAGCTGTGATTAGATAACTAATAATTATATAAGGAGATAATAAATATGAGAAATAATAAATTGACAGAGGAAACGATTGTAAGACAAGAAAAAGTAAAAGGACGGTTAGATACTTTAGAAGGATATTATGGAGTGAAGATGACTAGTGTAGCTAAAGCTGTTGGGATTCACTATCAAAATTTACATAATTTCAGAAAAGGACAACGAACGATAAGTGAAGAAAAATTAAGTGGATTAGAGGAACTATTACAGTTCAAATATGGTAAATTATTCGAGGAGGAGTTATAAGAATGAAAATTGAATTGTGTATGGAAGATATTCAAAGAAGGAGTAAACCTAATCCTAATGAAATCAGATTGATTCAAAATACTTTATATAAAAAAATAAAGAAAAAAGAAATTGAAAATATTGCTGAAAGTATTGCTAATCAAGGGAAAACAAGTATGTTAGCAACGTATTTTGAAACAGAAGAATTCTCTGAACGTATTCATTCGATTAATTTTAAACAGCAACAACTGATTATGCTTGATTTTGATAATTCTAAATTAGATATAGAAAAATACGGTATAACCACTTATGACTATGTAAGAAATCATGACTTTATTAAACAAAATGCTTGTTTCATGTATCGAACCTTCTCTGATAAAGAAGCAATAGTTGATAAATTTAGAGTCGTTTTTGTGTTGAATGAATCAGTAAAAGATTATTTACTGATTGGGAATATCTATACTAAATTATTTCGTTTATTCCCATCTGCTGATAGAAAATGTTCCAATCCTAACCGTTTATTTTTTGGAAGTAATCGAGGATATGAAGAAGTTCATTTTTCCAATCTTTTAAATGTAAAACAGTTTACAAGTGATATTGTTCCAACGAAAAAAATAATAAATAAAATGGTAAAAACAGAAATTTCTAGTGAACAATATGAAATTCAAGATAGAAAACTGGTTTGGCAATTGATTAAAGAAAATACGCAAGAATCAATTGATGAGGCAAGAGCGATTATCCTAGATAAATTCGATTCAGAAATTTCTAAAATATATCCTTCTTACACAAATGCACGAGTGATACTAAGGCAAACAATTGATATGAGAGAGTTTTTAGAACTACCTAAATCAGAACCGTTTCATGATATTTTAGAAAAAGATGAAAATCCAAGTGCGAGCGTGATTCAGTGGGAAGATGGCACTCAAATTTACCATCGGTTTAATAAGGATTCTTTTGCCAATTTAGATATTTTACGAGTGGTTGCCAAACTGTTAAATCTAACAGGGTATGAAGGAAGTTGTAAATCCATCGATTTATTACTATATTTAACTGGAAGTAGTTTGGATAGAACTTCTGAATCAGCAGAACAAATTGATAAAATTCATTTTTTTAGAAAAGTATTGAAGAGTGAAAAATTAGCTGTTGAATACCCTAAATTCAGAAAGTTTCTAGGAAGTGATTTGAATATATCTATCGCATTGTTGGATATGCTTTCAGAGTATATGTATGAAGATTTTAAAACAGGAGAAGTTCGACACTTATTATGCCTAACAAGTGAGAATATTGCAAAAGAAATAAATATTGTTTTGGGAACAAGGTATGATAGTAAAAGAATACAAAGAGTAATTAACAAACTGGCGATTACAGAAAATATTGAAAAGCTAGAAGAATCACAAATACCTACTGAATTATTCGAAAAATACACAGAAAATTCTTATGAAAAAATAACTCGCAATAAATATCATCATACAAATTTTATAGAGTTTAAAAATGCTGACATGGAAAAATCAGAGACTATATCTAAAGAATTATATGATAATAACTATACGTTGAATGCTTTGAATTTTGAAGGGATTGCTAGAATTTTGGGAAAAGATATTGCCAGTAATATTTTTAAGCAAAGAGAAACCACTGTAGTATCTAAAAAAATTAAAGTAGATGAAAATTTATTATCCGAATCAAAAAAGGAAAATGAGTTGAAAATAGCTAAATTCATTTTAAGAAAAATAGAAACTCAGAGCTATGTAGCTGAAAGAGATATAATTTTTTATGTTTATAAATATCTATTAAAGAAAAAAACAAAGAAAGATGCTGAATATTTGGTAAAACAATGTCGTGCAAATATCTGTAAAGACTATGATTTAGAGCTTATCAGAGTAACCAATAGTATTCGAGAGAGTTATAAAATATCTAATGAAATTAAGAGTAGAAGTATCATATACGTGAAGAATTAGTATTATTGAAGAGATTGTATAAGTTATACCCTATTTTTATTGAATTGTAACTTTCATTCGATTTCTTCAATAAAACTAGGGGTAAATCATAACT
>SKEM01000857.1_pt1 | contig 16829 bp, 10 predicted proteins | sample 4826731 | NCBI WGS metagenome assembly SKEM01 (sample SAMN11008809, study PRJNA524170) | human gut metagenome | biome: Human fecal sample; material: Feces; isolation source: fecal sample from pouch patient p37 | host: Homo sapiens | place: Israel: Tel-Aviv | collected 2015-07-27
CCCCCACCCTGGCCACACGCCGGGCACCTGCCGGTCCCGGCCTTTCTCGTGCCCAGCGGCCCGAGGACGCGCCCAGCGTCAGAGCCGTGTGCCGTCCGGGATCTCGCCCGGGGCGCCCTCGGTGGTCACGTGCGCGTCACCGGTGGCGACGACGTCGGCGCCGAAGGTCCAGTCGCCCTCGACGGTGAGGCTCGTGGCGTCCTTGACGGACGGCGCGCCCTTCGGGAAGCGGGCCTCGAAGTCCTTGATCTTCTTGTAGGCGGACGGGTCGAGGCTCACCGTGCAGGCCTTCTCCGGGACCATCTGGAGCAGGCCGTCCTCGTCCACCTCGTAGGTGTCCGAACGGAGCAGCAGCAGGTCGTTCGTCGTCTTGACGGGGAGGAAGCGGCTGCGCGGCACCTCGACGGCCGTGGCGCCCTCGAAGGCCTCGACGGCGGCGCCCATCGCCGTCTCGAGCTGGAGGACCGGCGTCGAGGAGGAGTCCGCCGGGTCGACCGTCTTGGCGTTCTTGATGAGCGGCAGGCCGAGGATGCCCTTGCGCTCGATGAGCGTGTCGCGCAGGACGACCAGGTCGAACCAGAGGTTGTTCGTGTGGAAGAACGGGTGGCGGAACTGGTCGGTGAAGTAGTGCATCTCGTCGGCCGGGGTCTGCGCCGTGTCGCGCAGGATGATGCGGCCGTCGGACTTGCGCACCGCGAGGTGGCCGCCCTTGACGTCCGCCGGGGTGCGGCGGCACATCTCCGGGGCGTACGGGGCTCCGGACGCCGCGAACCAGCCGGCCAGACGCGCCGAGGGGGCGGCCCCCAGGTTGTCCGAGTTCGAGGTCATCGCGTAGCGGAAGCCGCGCTCGATGAGGGCGTCGAGGACGCCGGAGGCGACGAGCGCCGTGTAGATGTCGCCGTGGCCCGGCGGGCACCACTCGAGCGACGGGTCCGCCTCCCATGTCACGGGGGTGAGGTCGTCGGCGCGGAGCTTGGGCTCGCGGTTCTGGAGGAAGTCGAGCGGGAGGCCGTCCACCGCGATGCCCGGGTGCCCGGCGAGGGCCGCGAGGGTGTCCTCGCGGGTGCGGAAGGAGTTCATGAAGATGAGTGGGAGCTCGACGCCGTAGCGCTTGCGGGCCGCCATCACCTGGTCGACGAGGAGGTCGAGGAAGGACTTGCCGTCGCGGACCGGCAGGAGGGACTTGGCCCTGTCCATGCCCATCGAGGTGCCCAGTCCCCCGTTCAGCTTGATGAGGACGGTCTTGGACAGGGCCTCGCGGGCCTGCTCGTCGCTGATCTCGACGTCGTCGATGGAGTCGACCTCGGTGAGGGGCTCGATCGTGTCCTCGGGGATGAGGCCGGTCGCGCCGTCCTCGAGGGCCTTGTAGTAGTGGCTGAAGACGTCGATGGCCTGCTCGGCGACGCCGGCGTCGCGCATTTTGCTCTGGGCGGCAGTGAGTCCGTTCTCGCTCATGGCCACAGGGTACGTGCTCCGGCTGTTCGCCCGCTGAGACCCGACGACGTCGGCGGCCCCCCTGAGCCGGGCTCCCCAGGGGCCGTGACCGGACTGTTGTCCACACGGGGCGTTCTCCCCCTGTCCGGCGGCGACGGCTCCCCGTAGCCTCCCGGCAAGGACGCACCCCACGCCCAAGGAGCCCACGATGACCCCGAGTCCCGCCTCCCCCGCGACCGGAGACCTCGACGAGATCCTGAGCCGCCTCTCGGTCATGGAGCAGAAGATCGACTGGATCGCCCACCGAGTCGCGCGCCCGGCCGCCGCCGACGCCGAGCACGAGGTCTCATGGCGTCCCCTCGCCACCGCCGTGGACCGTCCCGGTGAGGAGCCCACGCCGGCTGTTGGGCCGACGGGCCGTCGGGCCGCGCCCTCCCCGCGGCCCGCGGCGGCGCCCTCGACGGGACCCGCGGCGGCCTCCCAGCGCGCGCCGCAGTCGCTGGCCGCCCCGGCCCCGTACACCGGCGCGGAGGTCGCCCCGGCCCCGTACACCGGCGCGGAGGTCGCCCCGGACACCCGGAGCACCGTCCGGCAGGCCTACGCCGCCGCGCTCGCGCCGGGCGCGCAGACACCCCGTCCCGCAGCTCCCGCTGCAGTCCGCCTTGCCCCGGCCACTGCAGGCGCCGGCGCCCCCGTCGCGCGGCCCACCGCGTCGGGCCCGGAGTGGTGGGAGCGTGCCCGCCGCGAGGGGAACGTCGGCCGCTACCTCCTCTCGGGCGCCGCGGCGCTCCTCGTCCTCCTCGCCGCCGTCACCCTCCTGGCCCTCGTGTGGTCCTCGATTCCCGACGTCGTCAAGGTCGGCTCCCTCGAGCTCGTCGCCATCGGCCTGGTCGTCGGCGGCACGGTGCTCTCCTCGCGCCGTCCCGGCCAGCGCGTCGCCGCCGCCACGCTCACCGGCACCGGCGGGGCTCTCGGCTACGTCGCCGTCATCGGCGCCGTCCTCCTCCCTCTCGGCGTGCCCGTGCTCGCGGCCTTCGCGCTCCTGGCGGTGTGGGGCGCGATCCTCCTGGTCATCGCCCAGCGCTCCGAGCAGGCCCTCACCGCCGCGATCTCGAGCGTCGGCGCGATGGTCACCACCGGCTTCGCCTCCTGGTTCGTCGACGCGCGCGGCGGCGACGCCGTCGGCACCTGGGCGGCGGTCGTCGTCTACCTCGTCGTGCTCGCGGTCCTCGGCAGCGTGCTCACCCGCCGCTCGGGCCCCCGCCCCTCCGAGGGCGCACCGGCCCTCGCGGCGATGGCGGCCACCTGCTTCACCGCCCTCGTCGTGCCGGGCCACGTCCTGCGCACCGAGCCCGGGTGGCTCGGCCTCGTCCTGGCCCTCCTGCCAGTCGTCCTCGTGCACGCCCAGGTCCTCGAGGCTGCCCCCTCCCTGCGCGCCAGGGGCATCGCCTTCGCCGGGGTCCTCGACCTCGCGGTCAGCGGCTGCGCCCTCCTCATGGTCGCCGTGCGCGCCATCGGCGGCGGGCACGACCCCATGACCGTGCTCGGTGCCGGGCTCGCCCTGCTGCTGGCGGTCGGTGCGGCGCTGCTCCTCCCCCGCGGCACGGCGGGGCTGCGTCGCAGCGCGGGCCTGACCGCCCTCGTCGTCACCGGCCTCGTGGGGCTGTGCGCGACCGCGCTCGAGCCGAGACTCGTCCTCCTCGCGCTCGCCGCCTTGGTCCCGACGACGCTCGTGCTCGCCCGACTCGGTTCAGCGGTCAGCGTCGTCGTCGGCCCCGTGTGGGGCGCCGGTCTGCTCCTCACGCCGCACACGAGCACGACCGGCGACGTCCTCGTCCTCGTGAGCGCGCTGCTGAGCCTCGTCCTGGCGGTCGTCGCAGAGCACGAGCTCGCACCGCTCCCCGACGGGCCCGCTCGCGCACGTTCCGACGGGCGGCCGGCGACGACCGGTGCCGGGGACGCTCCCGCCACGGGGACGGCGTCTCCCGCGGCACTACGCGCCGGGACGCTCACCGCGGCCGCCTGGCTGGCTGCTGTCACGATCGTCCTCACCGTGCCCGTCAGCCTCACCGTCATGCTCGACCGCGCCGGCGTCCCGGGAGAGGACGACGCCGCCCCGCTGGCGGTCCTGCTCATCAGCCTCGCCACCGCCGGCGTCCTCGCCCTCGGCCTACTCTCAGGCGGGGCGAGCCCCATGGGCCTCCTCACCGGTGTCCTCGCCGGCACCCGCCCCGGCGTCCGCGTCGTCGACGGTCGTGCCCTCGCGGCTCCCCAGGTCCCTGCGACCGCCGTCGTCGGAGCCCTCGCGCTCGGCGCGCTGGCCCTCACCGACCTCGCCGTCGCGGACGCGGGGGACGACCTCGTCTGGTCGGCGCTCCTCGTCGTCGTCGCCGCCGGGCTCACCGCGATGGCGGCCCGCTTCCTCATCCCGTGGGCCGACGAGGGCGCCGTCACGCTGGCGCTGGCGGGGCTCGCCTCCGTCGTCCTGTGGTGGTCCGTCTGCCTGCTCACCGGGCAGAGCCTCACGAGCGTGCTGCTCACCATCGTCATCCTGCTCACCGGCGCCGTCTGCGTCGTGGGCGGCTTCCGGGTCCGTGCGACGCTGCTGCGCCACTACGGCCTCGTCCTCGTCCTGCTCGCCGTCCTCAAGCTGGCCCTCCTCGACGTCGGAGCGCAGTCCTCCATGAGCCGTGTCGTCGCGCTCCTCGTCGCCGGCCTCATCTGCTTCGGCCTGTCGCTGGCCTACAACAAGGCCGCCGGGGACCTCGTCGGACCTCAGCATTCCCAGACCCCTCTGAGCGCCGGGCGGGCGAGCGCCGACGCCGCAGGAGCGGCCGGGCCCGTTGCCGCCCCCGGATACCCGCAGGCGCCCACCGCGCAGGCCCCGCCGGCCTGGCGGCTGCCGAGCACCGGCGCCGGTCAGGGCGACGAGCGCTTCCAACCGCCGAACCGCTAACCGGTCCGACACCCGGACCACGGGCACCCGCCACCGCGTGCCCCTGGCCAGGAACGGCGAGCCGCCCGGTGGAGGGATGGGACTCCTCCCGCCACAGGGCGGTTCCCCGGCTGCGTGACTGGGCGCCTCAGCGGCCGGCGCGCTGCCTGGCCCGCTCGAGGACGGGGGCGAGGAACTGCCCGGTGTACGACTCGGGCACGGCCGCGATCTGCTCCGGGGTGCCGGTGGCGACGACGGTGCCGCCGCCCTTGCCGCCCTCGGGGCCCATGTCGATGACGTGGTCCGCGTTGGCGATGACGTCGAGGTTGTGCTCGATGACGACGACGGAGTTGCCCTTGTCGACGAGGCCCTGGAGGACGTCGAGGAGCTTGCGGATGTCCTCGAAGTGCAGGCCCGTCGTCGGCTCGTCCAGGACGTAGATCGTGCGGCCGGTCGAGCGGCGCTGGAGCTCGGTGGCGAGCTTGACGCGCTGCGCCTCGCCTCCGGAGAGCGTCGTCGCCGACTGGCCCAGGCGCACGTAGCCCAGACCCACCTCGACGAGGGTGTTGAGGTGGCGGGCGATGATCGGCGTCGCCGCGAAGAAGTCGGCGGCCTCGTTGATCGTCATGTCGAGGACGTCGGCGACCGTCTTGTCCTTGTAGCGGATCTCGAGGGTCTCGCGGTTGTAGCGCGCCCCGTTGCAGACCTCGCAGGGGACGTAGACGTCCGGAAGGAAGTTCATCTCGATCTTGAGCGTGCCGTCGCCCTTGCAGGCCTCGCAGCGCCCGCCCTTGACGTTGAAGGAGAAGCGCCCGGGGCCGTAGCCGCGGACCTTCGATTCCGGCACGGAGGCGAAGATCTTGCGGACGTGGTCCCACACGCCCGTGTAGGTCGCCGGGTTCGAGCGCGGGGTGCGTCCGAGGGGCGACTGGTCGACGTGGACGACCTTGTCGAGGTTGTCCAGGCCCTTGACGGTCTTGTGGCGGCCGGGGACGCCGCGGGCGCGGTTGAGGCGGTTGGCGAGGACCTGGTAGAGGATCGAGTTGACGAGGGAGGACTTACCGGAGCCGGACACGCCGGTGACGGCGGTGAGAACGCCGAGGGGGAAGGTGACGGTGACGTCCTTGAGGTTGTTCTCGCGGGCGCCGACGACGGTCACCTCGCGGCCCTTCTCGCGCTTGCGGCGCGTCGCGGGCACGGTGATCTCGCGCCGGCCGGCGAGGTAGTCGCCCGTGAAGGAGCCCTCGGCGTCGAGCAGGCCGGCGACGTCGCCCGCGTAGACGACCTCGCCGCCCTTCTCCCCCGCGCCGGGGCCGATGTCGACGACGTAGTCGGCGGAGCGGATCGTGTCCTCGTCGTGCTCGACGACGATGAGGGTGTTGCCGAGGTCGCGGAGCTTCTCGAGGGTCTCGATGAGGCGCGCGTTGTCCCGCTGGTGCAGGCCGATGCTCGGCTCGTCGAGGACGTAGAGGACGCCGACCAGGCCCGAGCCGATCTGGGTGGCGAGCCGGATGCGCTGGGCCTCGCCGCCGGAGAGGGTGGCGGCGCCGCGCGAGAGGCTGAGGTAGTCGAGGCCGACGTCGACGAGGAAGCCGAGGCGGGCGTTGATCTCGGCGAGGACGCTGGACGCGATCTTCTTCGCCTGGCCGGTGAGCTCGAGCTCGGCGAGGAGGTCGCGGGACTCGTTGATGGGCAGGTCGGAGAGCTGGGCGATGGACAGGTCGCCGACGCGCACAGCGAGCACCTCGGGCTTGAGACGCGTGCCCTCGCAGGCGGGACACGGGACCTCGCGCATGTAGCCCTCGTAGCGCTCGCGCGAGAGGTCCGACTCGGTCTCGTCGTGCTTGCGCATGACGTAGTCGAGGACGCCCTCGAAGCCGGTGGAGTAGACGCGCTCGCGCCCCCACCGGTTGCGGTAGGTGACCTGGACCTCGTAGTCCTTGCCGCGCAGGATCGCCTCCTTCGCGCGCTCGGGTAGCGCCCGCCACGGGGTGTTGACGTCGAAGGCGAGCTCCTCGCCGAGCGCCTTGAGGGTGCGGGTGAAGTGCTTCTGGTGCCCGGTCCACGGGGCGATGGCGCCCTCGGCGAGAGTGAGCTCCTCGTCGGGGACGACGAGCTCGGGGTCCACCTCGAGGCGTGTCCCGATGCCGGTGCACACGGGGCAGGCGCCGTAGGGGGCGTTGAAGGAGAAGGTGCGGGGCTCGATCTCGTCGAGCTGAAGGGGGTGCTCGTTGGGGCAGGCGCGCTTCTCGGAGTAGCGCTGCTCACGGTCGGGGTCGTCGGCGTCGAGGTCGACCTTGTCGATGATGACGAGGCCGTCGGCGAGCCCGAGGGCGGTCTCGACCGAGTCGGTGAGGCGCTGGCGGATGTTCTCACGGACGACGAGGCGATCGACGACGACCTCGATGTCGTGCTTGAGCTTCTTGTTGAGGGCGGGGACCTCGCCGAGCCGGTGGGTCTCGCCGTCGACGCGGACGCGGGAGAAGCCGCGGCCCTGGAGCTCCTCGAAGAGCTCGGTGTACTCGCCCTTGCGGCCGCGCACGACGGGAGCCAGGACCTGGAAGCGGGTGCCCTCCTCCATGGAGCGGACCTGGTCGACGATCTGCTGGGGCGTCTGGGAGGCGATGACGGCGTCGCACACGGGGCAGTGCTGGACGCCGGCGCGCGCGTAGAGGAGACGGAGGTAGTCGTAGACCTCGGTGACCGTGCCGACGGTGGAGCGCGGGTTGCGGGAGGTGGACTTCTGGTCGATGGAGACGGCCGGGGACAGGCCCTCGATGAAGTCGACGTCGGGCTTGTCCATCTGGCCGAGGAACTGCCGGGCGTAGGAGGACAGGGACTCGACGTAACGGCGCTGGCCCTCGGCGAAGATCGTGTCGAAGGCGAGGGAGGACTTGCCGGAGCCGGACAGACCGGTGAAGACGATCATCTCGTCGCGCGGCAGGTCGAGGCTGACGCCCTTGAGGTTGTGCTCGCGGGCGCCGCGGATGATGAGGGAGTCATTCACAACGCGTGAGTCTAGGTGGGCCCCTGGTCCCGGTCATACAGGTGTTCGACGATGGCGGGCGAGTGATTCGCCACGTGCGCGGGCCGACGCCGATAGGCTGCCGTCATGAGCAAGATCTTCGCTGTCGAGTACCACTACGTCACGGACAAGGACGACGAGATGGCCGTCGTCCGCCCGGCCCACCGCGCCTTCAACGGCGAGCTCGCGGAGGAGGACCGCCTTCTGGCCGCCGGCCCCTACGTGGGCACGCACGACGCGCTCATCATCGTCCGCGCCGAGGACGCCGAGGGCGCCCTGGCCCTCCTCGACGAGGACCCCTTCCACAAGAACGGTTTCATCGCCGAGCGGATCCCGCACGAGTACAACCCGGTCATCGGCATCCTCAAGTGAGCCGCTGAGTCGAGCCGTCGACGAGCGCCGCCGACGGACCGTCGGGAGCCCGCCGTCGCCCCCTGAGGACGCCGGCGGGCTCCCGCGCGCTCTGCGGTGGGTGCCAGCCGGACGCTCAGCGCCTGCGGGCGGTCCGCTTCTCCTCGTGCTCACCGACGCGGTCCTCGAGACGCAGGACCCATCGTGCGACGGCGAGGGCCTGGATGCCGGCGACGGCGGCCCCTCCCCCGACGGCGATCGCCGTCCAGGTCCGCCACGTCGGCCAGGCGAGGAGGAAGAACTCACGGACGACGGGGATGAGGACGCCGAGGACCGCGGCCCCGGCCATGAGGAGGATGAGACCGAGCCTCCAGCCCAGGAGCGGCTTCGCGGTGAGGGTGAGGAGCCACAGGCCCGCGATGACGAGGACGAGCGTGGCGCCCGTCGTCACCTGCTCGTCGGCGGCGCCGGTGATCTCCAGCCACTGGCGCGTCGCCAGCGTGGCGGCTCCCGCCACGAGCCCGGCGGGGACCGCCAGCCCCAGGACGCGCGGCAGGAAGCCGGCGCGGTAGCGCTGCGAGTTGGGCGCGAGAGCGAGGACGAAGGCCGGGATGCCGATCGTCAGCGAGGACACGATGGTGAGCTGGCGGGGCTGGAAGGGGTAGCTGATGGCGGTGATGGCGACGACGACGGCGATGAGGCTCGCGTAGACGGTCTTGGCGAGGAAGAGGCTCGCGATGCGTTCGGTGTTCGCCATGACGCGGCGCCCCTCGGCGACGACTCCCGGAAGAGCGGAGAACTCGCCGGACAGGAGCACCATGCGGGCGACGGCCTTCGTGGCGGGGGCGCCGTTGCCCATGGCGATGCCGAGGTCGGCCTCCTTGAGGGCGAGGGAGTCGTTGACGCCGTCGCCGGTCATGGCGACGGTGCGGGACCGGTGGTGGAGGGCCTGGACGACGGCCTTCTTCTGCTCGGGGTTGACGCGTCCGAGGACCTGGGCGCCGTCGAGGGCGGCGGCGAGGCGCTCGAGCCGCTCGGGGTCGGAGACCTCGGTGGGCAGCTCGCGGGCGTCGAGCGCGACGGGGGCGGCGCCGTCGGGGCCCTGGACGCCGGCGCGGCGGGCGACGGCGGCGACGGTGACGGGGTTGTCGCCGGAGATGACCTTGACCATGACGCCCTGCTCGCGGAAGTACGCGAGGGTCTGCTCGGCGTCGGGGCGGACCTCCTCCGTGAGCTCGACGAGCCCGGCGGCGGTGAGCTCGTCGGGCAGGGCGGCGTCGCCGTCGGGGGTGGTGCCGAAGGAGGTGCCGCCGTGGGCCAGGGCGACGACGCGGATGCCGTCCTGGGACAGGGCGCGGGCGCGCTCGAGCAGTGCCGCTGCACCGTCGGCGGCGTCGAGCACGATCTCGGGGGCGCCCATGACCCAGGCCTCGCCGTCGAGGACGGTCCCGGACCACTTGCGGCGCGAGGAGAAGGCGACGGCGGAGTGCGTGCGGGGCAGGACGGCGGAGACACCGGGCAGGAGGCGGAGCTCGGTGGATCCGGTGACCTCGGTGCCGTTGAGGGCGGTGAGGACGGCCTCGGCGGTGGCGTTGGGCTCGCTGCCGCCGGTGAGGGCGAGGAGGGGCTCGCGCAGGTCGCCGGCGAGCGCATCGGGGCCGGACTCCGAGCCGGTGCCCGAGCCCAGGGGCTCGCCGTCGGCTCCGAGGACCCCGCGCAAGGTGATGCGTCCGGTGGTGAGGGTGCCGGTCTTGTCGAGGCAGAGGGTGTCCACGCGGGCCAGGACCTCGACGGCGGGCAGCTCCTGGACGAGCACGTCCTGGCGCGCGAGCTTGAGGGAGGCGGTCGCGAAGTTGACGCTCGTGAGGAGCACGAGGCCCTGCGGCACCATGCCGACGACACTGGCGACGGCGGCAACGAGCGCGACCCGCCACTCCCCTGAGGACAGTGACTGCGAGACCGAGCCGTTCAGGCGCATCTGGGACCACAGGACGAGCAGCCCGACGGGCACGATGACCCAGGAGATCCAGGTGAGGATGCGGTTCGTCCCCTCCTGGAGCTCGGAGCGGACCACGGAGTAGCGGCGGGCCTCCGTGGCCAGCCGGTGGGCGTAGGCGTCGGCGCCGACGGCGGTGGCGCTCACGAGGGCGCTGCCGGAGGTGACGGTCGTGCCGGACATGACGGTGGCGCCGACCTCGGGGCGCACGGAGTCGGACTCGCCGGTGAGGATCGACTCGTCGACCTCGAGGCCGTCGACCTGGAGCACCGCGGCGTCGGCGGGCACCTGTTCCCCCGCCTTGAGGCGGAGGACGTCGTCGAGGACGACGGCGCCCACCTCGACGTTGCACTCCTCTCCGTCGCGGATGACGTGGGCCACGGGGGCGTCGAGCACGGAGAGGCGATCCAGGGCGCGCTTGGCGCGGATCTCCGCGAGGGTGCCGGTGGCCGTGTTGAGGACGAGGACGAAGCCGAAGAGCGCGTCGGCCCAGTGCCCGAAGACGAGGGTGAGGACGAGGGCCGTCGTGATGATGGCGTTGAAGATCGTGAAGACGTTGGCCCGCAGGATCTGGCCGCCGGAGCGGGACGTGCGGGTGCGGAACTCGTTCGTGCGCCCCTCGCGGACGCGCTCGGCGACCTCCGCGCTGCTCAGACCCGACGTCGGGCGCCCGTGCGTCACTCGCTCCTCCTCGTGTGGATGCCGCTCGTCACGGCGACGAGCACCAGCGTCACGATGATGACCCCGAGGGACACGGTTGTCGAGGGCTCCGGGATCGCGAGGATCGGCTCGCCGCCGTTGAGCCAGGAGAAGTCATTCTCATGGAGGGCGTGGTTGATGAGCTTGAAGCCGATGAAGCCGAGGATGACGGCGAGGCCGTAGGGCAGGTAGACGAGGCGCTCGAGGAGCCCGTCGATGAGGAAGAAGAGCTGCCGCAGGCCCAGCAGGGAGAAGGCCGTGGCGCTGAAGACGAGGAAGGGCTCCTGGGTGAGGCCGAAGATCGCGGGGATCGAGTCGAAGGCGAACATGAGGTCCGCGGTGCCGAGCGCGATGACGCAGATGAGCAAGGGCGTGATGCGGGTGCGGCCGGCGTGGCGGTGGACGAGGCGGTTGCCGACGAAGCCGTCGGTGACCGGGACGATCTTGCGGATGAGGCGGGTGACGCCGTTGTCGACGTACTCCATGCCGTCGTCGGGCTCGTCCTCCTCGTGCACGGCGTCGATGATCTGCTTGACGGCCGTGTACAGCAGGAACGCGCCGAAGAGGTAGAAGATCCAGGTGAAGCGCTCGATGAGGGCGGCGCCGAGCAGGATGAAGACGAGGCGCAGGACCAGGGCGATGACGATGCCGAGGAGCAGCACCTTCTGCTGGTAGTCCCGAGGCACGCGGAAGGCGCTCATGATGAGGATGAAGACGAAGAGGTTGTCGACGCTGAGCGACCACTCGGTGAGCCAGCCGGCGAAGAACTCCTGCCCGGGGACCGCGCCGTAGATCGCCCAGATGGCGACGCCGTAGGCGGCCGCGAGGCCCATGTAGACCAGCGTCCACAGCGTCGCCTCCTTCATGGTGGGCGGGTGCGGGTTGCGGGCGTGCCCGAGGAAGTCGACGGTGAGGAGCCCGAGGACGATGGCGGCGAGGCCGGTCCAGGCGATGGGGTGGACGATCATGGGTGCTCCTGACGGAGGCGGGGCGCCGGTGGCGTCAGGTTGCTCCAGGGACGGGTGGTGGTGGCTGGCGGGGCTCTGCGCCACCACCGGGTACGCGGCCCGGCGATGGCGCCCGCCTCAGCCGGTGGGCTCGGCCTCGGCGCCGACCGTCCGGCGGGCGGGTGCCGGCCGGGAGGAGAGCAGCGAGGCGATGACGGTGATGACGATGGTGACGACGATGAAGCCGAGCGAGACGGCGATGGAGGGCTCGGGGACGAGGTCGACGTGCCGGCCGCCGTTGATGAAGGGCAGCTCGTTGGTGTGCAGGGCGTGGTTGACGAGCTTGAGACCGATGAAGCCGAGGATCGCCGCGAGCCCGTAGTGGAGGTAGACGAGGCGGTCGAGCAGACCGTCGATGAGGAAGTAGAGCTGACGCAGGCCGAGCAGGGAGAAGGCGTTGGCGGCGAAGACGAGGTACGGCTCGGCGGTGAGCGAGTAGATCGCGGGGATGGAGTCGACGGCGAACATGACGTCGGCGGTGCCGATGGCGATGATGCACAGGAGCATCGGGGTGATCATGGTGCGGCCGGCGTGGCGGTGGATGACCTTGCCGCCGACGAAGCCGTCGGTGATGGGGACGACGCGGGAGATGAGCCGGACGAAGGCGGAGGGCTCGTAGTCGTCGGCCTCGTGCTCGTCGGGGGTCTCGACGCCCTCACGGGCCTGGGAGATCGCGGTCCACAGGAGCCACGCGCCGAAGAGGTAGAAGACCCAGGAGAAGTTCTCGATGAGGGCGGCGCCGACGAGGATGAAGACCAGGCGCAGGACCAGGGCGATGACGATCCCCGCTAGGAGGACCTCCTGCTGGTACTTCCTGGGCACCTTGAAGGCGGAGATCATGATGACGAAGACGAAGAGGTTGTCGACGCTGAGCGCCTTCTCGGTGATGTAGCCGGCGAAGTACTCCTGGCCGAACTGCCCGCCCCACACGGCCCAGACGATGCCGCCGAAGACGGCGGCCATGGCGATGTAGGCGATCGACCACCAGGCCGCCTCCTTCATCGTGGGCTCGTGGGGTGTGCGCACGTGGCCGACGACGTCGACGGTGATCATGGTGAGGATGATCGCGGCGAGCGCGATCCATCCGAGGGCGTGCACGTCCATGCGGGTGCTCCTCCGGTACGGGTCGGGTACCGAAGGTCTCCTCCCGCCATGCCCGCACCGTCTGCGCGGTGCCGATCTGGCCTGCGACGCCGGGGGCCTGCGCTCCGGGCCGGTGCCGGGTACCAGGTCCGCCGTGATGACGACGTCGCCGTTGGTGGGAGTACTCCCCTCCGAGTGGTCGCCCTGAGTCTAACGTCCCAGGCCGACCTGTCGAGTCGGCGGGTCGGATGGTGTCCGGGCCGGTGTCCCTGCCGCGGGGAGCGCCGGGAGCCTCACGACGTCGCGCGCATGTCGCGCAGCTCCTTCTTGAGGTCCTGGATCTCGTCGCGTAGGCGGGCCGCGAGCTCGAACTGGAGGTCCTCGGCGGCCTGGTGCATCTGGTCGGTGAGGTCACCGATGAGCTGGACGAGGTCCGACTCGGCGGCTCCGGCGAGCTTCTCGCGGACGGTCGTCTCCGCGGCCTTCTTGCGGCGGGACCTGACGGCGCTCTCCTCGTGGCCTCGGTAGCCGCCGGCGAGGAGCTCCTCGGTGTCGACGTCCTCTCGGGCGAGCATGTCGGTGACGTCGGCGATCTTCTTGCGCAGCGGCTGCGGGTCGATGCCGTGCTCGGTGTTGTAGGCGAGCTGCTTGGTGCGGCGCCGCTCGGTCTCCTCAATGGCCTCCGCCATCGCCGGCGTGACCTTGTCCGCGTACATGTGGACCTCGCCCGAGACGTTGCGGGCAGCGCGGCCGATCGTCTGGATGAGGGAGCGGGTGGAGCGCAGGAAGCCCTCCTTGTCCGCGTCGAGGATGGAGACGAGGGAGACCTCCGGAAGGTCGAGGCCCTCGCGCAGGAGGTTGATGCCGACGAGGACGTCGAACTGGCCCAGGCGCAGCTCGCGCAGCAGCTCGACGCGGCGCAGGGTGTCGACGTCGGAGTGGAGGTACTCGACGCGCACGCCGCGGTCCGCGAGGTAGGTCGTGAGGTCCTCGGCCATGCGCTTGGTGAGGGTCGTCACCAGCACGCGCTCGTCCTTCTCGGTGCGGCGGCGGACCTCTTCGAGGAGGTCGTCGATCTGCCCCTCGGTGGGCTTGACGACGATCTTGGGGTCGACGAGGCCGGTGGGACGGATGATCTGCTCGACGACGCCGTCGGACAGGTTCATCTCGTAGTCGCCCGGGGTGGCGGACAGGTAGACGGTCTGGCCGATGCGGTCCTCGAACTCGCCGAAGGTGAGGGGGCGGTTGTCCAGGGCCGAGGGCAGGCGGAAGCCGTGGTCGACGAGGGTGCGCTTGCGGGAGGCGTCGCCCTCGTGCATGGCGCCGATCTGCGGGACGGTCACGTGCGACTCGTCGATGACGAGCAGGAAGTCCTCGGGGAAGTAGTCCAGGAGCGTGTTCGGCGGGGTGCCCGGGGATCGTCCGTCGATGTGCATCGAGTAGTTCTCGACGCCGGAGCAGGTGCCGATCTGCTTGAGCATCTCCAGGTCGTAGGTGGTGCGCAGGCGCAGGCGCTGCGCCTCGAGGAGCTTGCCGTCGCGCTCGAGGACCTGGAGGCGGTCGGCGAGCTCGTCCTCGATGCCCTCGATGGCGCGGCCGAGGCGCTCGGGGCCGGCGACGTAGTGGGAGGCGGGGAAGATGAAGACCTGGTCCACCTGGGCGATGACGTCCCCGGTCACCGGGTGGAGGGTGGCGAGGGACTCGACCTCGTCGCCGAAGAACTCGATGCGGATCGCGAGCTCCTCGTACATGGGGATGATCTCGACGGTGTCCCCGCGCACGCGAAAGGTGCCGCGGGTGAAGTCGATGTCGTTGCGCGTGTACTGCATGCCGACGAAGCGGCGCAGGAGGTCGTCGCGGTCGATCTGCTCCCCCACGGACAGCGGGGTCATGCGGTCGACGTACTCCTGGGGCGTGCCCAGACCGTAGATGCAGGACACCGACGACACGACGACGACGTCGCGGCGCGTGAGGAGCGAGTTCGTGGCGCTGTGGCGGAGGCGCTCGACCTCGTCGTTGATGGAGGAGTCCTTCTCGATGAAGGTGTCCGTCTGCGGGACGTAGGCCTCGGGCTGGTAGTAGTCGTAGTAGGAGACGAAGTACTCGACGGCGTTGTTGGGCAGGAGCTCGCGGAACTCCGCGGCCATCTGCGCGGCGAGGGTCTTGTTCGGCTCGAGGATGAGGGTGGGGCGCTGGACCTGCTCGACGAGCCAGGCCGTCGTCGCCGACTTGCCGGTTCCCGTGGCGCCGAGGAGGACGATGTCCTTCTCCCCCGCGCCCAGTCGCTCGGTGAGCTCCTTGACGGCCGTGGGCTGGTCGCCGCTGGGCTGGTAGGGGCTGATGACCTCGAAGGGCTTCTCGGCACGGCGGAGGTCGGTGACGGGGCGCATGGTGTCAGGCTACGCGGCGCCCACGACGCGCTCCCAGGGCGCGCACCACAGGCGGTTGCGCCGTCAGGGAAGGGCCGGGGCGATCCGGTTCTCCCAGACCCAGTCGACGCCGTCGGTGAGGTCGGCCCGGGTGCCGTTGTTGAGGAGGAGGACGTCGGCGAGGGCGCGCCGCTCCTCGTCGCTCGCCTGGTTCTCCATGCGGGCGAGGGCCTCGTCGCGGGCGAGGCCGCGTCCCTCGAGCCGCTCGAGGCGCAGCGGCAGCGGGGTCTCGACGACGATGACGGCGTCGAAGAGGTCGGCGATGCCTCCCTCTGCCAGGAGCGGGACGTCGTAGACGGCGACCTGCCCGGAGGGGACGCGGTCGATGCGCTCGGCGGCGGGCACCGCGATGATCGGCAGGGTGATCGACTCGAGCCTCGCGCGGGCCCCGGGATCGGCGAAGACGATGCCGGCGAGGGCCTGGCGGTCGAGGGCGCCGTCGTCGGTGAGGACGGTCGGGCCGAAGGCCTCGGCGATCGCCGCGAGTCCCGGGGTTCCGGGCTCGACGACCTCGCGGGCGAGGCCGTCGGCGTCGACGACGCTCGCGCCGTGGGCCTCGAGCATCCTGGCGACGGAGGACTTCCCGGAGCCGATGCCGCCGGTGAGGCCCACGCGTAGGGGGCGGTCCGTGCGCGGGACGGCGAGGCGTCCGAGGCCGGTCCGAGCAGCGGCGCGGCGACGGGCCTGGTCGGCGAGCTCGACGACGAGGCGCGTGAGGACCTCGGTCGTCACCTCGACGCCGAGGGTCTCGAGGGAGGGCACGTGGACGAAGCCGACGTACGGGGTGTCGTCGCCGGAGCCCTCACTGAGTGCCTGGGCGGTCTCGAGGGCCGCGTAGAGGGTGGCGTTGCAGACGTAGCGGCCGGCGTCGTCGGAGGACTCGACCGGGAGGCCGGCGGCTCGCAGCCGGCCCACAAGGGCCTCGGACTGCCAGGTGGAGCGCAGCGTCTCGGCTCCGCCGGGGGTGAGCCGCTCCCCCGCGGGCCGGTGGCCGGCGTTGTCGGGGATGCGGGCGTCGGCGATGTTGCAGGCCGTGGTCTCGAGGCTGACGGCCTCTGCCGCGGCGTTGACGCCGACGTGGAGGACGACGTCGGGGCGCAGGCTCTCGATGAGCTCGCGGGAGCGTGCGGCGGCACCGTCGAAGGTGACGGGCAGCTCCTCGGTCCTGAGCTCGGCGGTGCCTCCCGCCAAGGGGATCCGGGCGGGCAGGCGCTTGACGGCCTCCCAGGAGGCGTTGACGTCGGCGCCGCCGAAGGGCTCGAAACCCGTGACGAGCACGGTCATCCTGTCAGGCACCAACCGGGACTGCGCCGGCGACTGAGACTGCATACCCGGCAGGTTAGTACCGCGTTTTGCCCACCGCGACCCGGTGCGACCGCGCCGGGCCCGCTACTCGGGCGAGCCCTCGACGAGCTTGAGGCCGACGACGCAGCCGACGAGCCCCATGAGCAGAAGGATCTTGATGACGGAGGCGGACTCGGCGCCGGTGGCCATGGCCCAGGTGACCGTGGCGGCGGCGCCGACCGCGGTCCAGACGACGTAGCCGGTCCCGACTGGCACGTCCTTCAGGGCGATGGAGAGCCCGCCCATCGAGATGAGGCAGGCGACGGCGAAGACGATGGTCGGTCCGAGGCGGGTGAAGCCCTCGGAGCGGTCCATGGCGGTGGCCCAGACGGCCTCGAAGAGTCCGGAGCCGATGAGGATGAGCCAGGGCACGACGCCCTCCTTCCACCGGACCCATCGCCCGGGGCTGGGCGTCGTGGCGGCCGGCACCTGCGGGGCCGTCCCCGCCCGGTTCCCGTGGCCGCGGGTCGTCCCGCGGCGCGCCGATCCTATCCGGGACGCGGCTCGGCCCCGCACCCCTGAAGGG
>SKEM01000858.1_pt1 | contig 16825 bp, 14 predicted proteins | sample 4826731 | NCBI WGS metagenome assembly SKEM01 (sample SAMN11008809, study PRJNA524170) | human gut metagenome | biome: Human fecal sample; material: Feces; isolation source: fecal sample from pouch patient p37 | host: Homo sapiens | place: Israel: Tel-Aviv | collected 2015-07-27
GGAGAGCGGGGAGGTCGTCATGGCGTCATTGCATCACGGCGCCGGGCCGGGGCCGTGCGTGATCTCGAGTGTGTCGCACGCCACCTATGAAAGGTGGACAAGGGATCGAAGAGGGCATATGGTTGAGCCGTCAACAAACCGGTGAGGCGCTGCTGAACCGGACCGGACCACCCTGAACAAGGAGCACCACATGACCGCCTACGTCATCGACGCCGCCCACTCCACCCTCGGCTTCACCGTCCGCCACGCCGGCATCGGCAAGACCCGCGGCCAGCTCGACGACTTCGCCGGCACCATCGAGGTCGTCGACGAGTCCACCCCGGTCGGCTCCACCGCCTCCGCCACCATCAAGGCCGCCAGCGTCAACACCCGCAACGAGGACCGCGACAACCACCTGCGCTCCGCCGACTTCTTCGACGTCGAGCAGTTCCCGGAGTGGACCTTCGTCACCACGAACGTCGCCGGCACCAAGGAGTCCTTCACCCTCACCGGTGACCTCACCATCCACGGCGTCACCAAGTCCGTCGACATCGACACCGAGTTCCTCGGCACCGCGACCGACCCCTTCGGCGCCGACCGTGCCGCCTTCGAGGGCACCACGACCATCTCCCGCAAGGACTTCGGCCTGACCTGGAACGCCGCCCTCGAGGCTGGCGGCGTCCTCGTCGGCGACAAGATCGCCATCACCCTCGAGATCGAGGCCACCAAGCAGGCCTGATCGCCCGCTTCCTCCCAGCGGCTCGGCGCTCGCCGAGCACCTGAGAACGACGACGCCGCCCGGCGTGCTCGCGATGAGCGCGCCGGGCGGCGTCCCTTGTCGGAACGGCTCACGTGAGCTGCTCATCAGAAGGAGTAGACGCGGAAGGACGCGGCCTTGAGACCCTTGGCGGAGACCGCGGCGGGCTTCGGCGAGGCGGCCTTGGCGTGGCGGCCCTTGGCCTTGCCCGGGTTCTCCTTGGCGGCCTTGGCGGCCTTGTCGTGGCCCTTGGCCTTGCCCTGCTTGCCGTTGTCGTGCTTGACCGTGACCGTCGTCGACGTCGTGTCCGTCGTCGTGGTGACGGTGACGGTGGAGCCGTCGGCCGGGTCGGTCACCGTGGTGGTGGACGTGCCCGGGGTCGGAGCGGCGGGGGTCTCCTCGACGGGGTCGACGGTGATCGGGACGATCTCGGTGGCGCCCGTGGAGGTGGAACCGGTGCTCGTGGAGCCCGTGCTCTCAGCGCCGGTGGATCCCGTGCGGGAGCCGTCGGCGCCGGTGGAGCCGGTGGAGGTTGAGCCCGCGCCGGTCGAGCCGTTGCCGGTGCTCCCGTTGTCGCCGTTGTCGGCGGCGTCGAGGAGCTCGCTCAGGCGGTCGATGGCGGCGTGGAGGACGTCAGAGAGCCCGTCGAGCCGCGTCTGGGCGGTGACGGCCGCCGCCGTGGCGGTCTCGGCCAGGGCCTTGGCCCCGTCGAGACGGCCCTGCGCGTAGTCCTGCGCGACCCGGGCGGCGTTGAGGGCGTCGTTCGCCTTCATGACCTCCTGCTGGGCGTCCCACGTCGGGGTTCCGTCGAACTGCGCCTCGGCCAGGGCCGCCTGAGCCTCGGAGAGGTGCGTCGTCTCCTTGTCCGTCGTCGCCGTCGCGGTGGCGAGGGCCGTTTCGAGGTCGGCGGGGCACTGATCCCTCGGCGCGGAGCGCGTCGTGTGAGGCGTCTTGGCTCGCCGGGTGCCCCGCAGCCCCAGGCTCCGCATGAGGCGCTCGACCGTGCAGCGGGTCACGTGTCCCTGCCCGTGCCTCTCGGCGACCAGGGGCCGGTTCAGCATGACGTGCATCTTGCGGGCCCCGAACGCCGAGTAGTTCTCAGCATGAACGGCGCGGATCTCGTCCTTGAGGACCTCGTCGCGCCTGGCGCGTGGTGAGGGCGGGCGGGTCCTTGCCGCGTCGACGGTGGAGGGGGCGATCTTGACGCCGGCGCTTGTCAGCGTGGCGCAGATCGGCTCGACCCCGAACTCGTCCTTCTTGGACTCCACGTAGCGGCAGATCAGCGGGGCGGTCGAGCTCCGCCGCGAGAAAAGCCGAGGCGCGCATCGGATCGCGTTGGCCCGCCGAAGCTCGCGCACCTCCAACGCCGGCTCCTTGATCCTCTCAGCCTCGCTCGTGGTGGTACCGGGGCGGGTGCCCTGGTCCACCTCGGCCTGTCGGACCCAGGTGCGCAGAGCCTCCGGGTGAATGCCGAGCTCGTCGGCGATCGGCTTGATCGCCCCCTTAGACCTGGCCGGGTCCGCCAGAGCCTCCAGCGTCATCCTCGTCGCTCGCTCACGAAGCTCGATCGGGTACTTCCTCTGTCCCATGCGCAGTGATCCTTCCTGTCATCACTGCCTCCATCAAACCCGGGGCTTGACACCGCCATGGGGGACACGGACCCCCGTGCCGCGCTGCGTGAGGAGGCCGGCACGTGAGCCGCCGTCGTACCGGTCAGGGCCTGTCCTTCCTCGCCCAGGACGCCGAGGAGCGGGCGGTCTACGTCATCTCCGTGGCCGCGGACCTCGCAGGCATGCACCCGCAGACCCTGCGCCAGTACGACCGCCTCGGTCTGGTGAGTCCCGCCCGCACCCGCGGCCGCGGCAGGCGCTACTCGCACCAGGACGTCGAGCGCCTGCGTCGCGTCCAGGTCCTGAGCCAGGAGGGCGTCAACCTTGAGGGAGTCCGCCGGATCCTCGAGCCGGGGTCCAGGGTCGAGGAGCTGGAGGCCGCCAATGCGCGCCTGCGCGCCCGCGAGGCCGTCGTCCAGCGGATCTTCGCCGCGGCGACCGACGGAGAGGTCCAGGTCGTCACCCCCGGTCGGCAGGGCCGCGGGGACGGCGAGCGCCTGACCGAGGCCCGTCCGGAACGGCCCCGTCCGGAGCGCCGCGCTGCTCGCGTCGCCGGTACGACACTCGTTCCAACGAGGGCATCACGCTCCTGGCGGTCGCCGGCCCCCGGTCGGCGACCGCCAGTCGTTCTCGCGTGACGGGCCCGTGTTCCGCCCGTCCTCGCCTGCCGGCAGCTCCAGGACCGCGGTCAGGCCTCCTGCCGGATTGGCCCTCAGGCGGAGCCGCCCGTCGTGGGCGGTGGCCACGGCCGTCACGATCGCCAGGCCCAGCCCGTGCCCGGAGCCCCGGGTCCGCCCCCGCCCCTCACCGCGGACGAAGGGCTCGCGCAGCGAGTCGACCTTGTCCGCCGGCACGACGGGGCCGTCGTTGCTGATCGTCAGCCGGACGCCGTCGCGCGCACGCGCCATGCTCACCGTGATGCCGCCCCCGGCGACGTTGTAACGGACCGCGTTGCGCAGCAGGTTGGAGACGCTCTGGCGCAGCAGCACCGGGTCGCCCGGCACGTGGGCGGCCAGCAGGTGGCAGGACACGTGCAGGTCGCGCTCGGTGGCCTCCGGGGCGACGAGGGTCAGCGCGTCGCGGACCGTCGCACGAATGTCCACGTCCTCGCGCTCCAGGTTTCCGGACTGGGCGTCGGCCAGGTCCAGGAGGGCGTCGATCGTCTCCCGGTTCGCACGGTTCGTCTCCAGCACCCGGGTGAGCACGGTGCGCAGGTCCTCGGCGGAGGCCTGCGGGTCGGACAGGGCGACGTCGATCATCGTCTGCGTGGTGGCCAGGGGCGTGCGCAGCTCATGGGAGGCGTTGGCCGCGAACCGGCGGTGGACGGAGAAGGACCGCTCCAGGGAGGCCAGCATGTTGTCGAAGGTGTCGGCCAGGTCGTGGATCTCGTCACGCGGGCCGGACAGGGCCAGGCGCTGGCTGAGGTCTCCCGAGGTGGCCTGCTTGGCGGCCGTGTTCATCGACGACAGCGGACGCAGCATCCGCCCCGCCAGGACCCAGCCGACGGTGCCGGAGAGCACAACGAGCAGCACCAGCACGCCGACGGCCGAACGCATGATGCTGCCGAGCAGGTCGAACAGGTTCGTGTCCACCTGGGTGACCTCGCTGGTCTGCGAGGCCGGCGCGACGGCGGTGTCCCCGACCGGTCCGCTGATCTCGATGTGGAGCGTGACATAGCGGGTGTAGACGTAGACCAGGGCGATGAGGATCGCCCCGGAGGCCGTCACCAGACCGGCGTAGGTCAGAGTCAGACGGGTGCGGATGCTCAGGCGCCGGGGGCGGTGCAACCGCCCCCGGCGTCCCGACCGCGCGCCGGGGGCGTGCCGCCCGCCGTCGGGCGGGGCCTGCCGACCGCTCATGCGCTGAACCTGTAGCCCGCGCCGGGGACCGTCTGGATCACCCGCGGCTCACCGAGCTTGCGGCGCAGGTGGGAGATCGTCACCCGGGTGGAGTTGGTGAAGGGGTCCGCGTTGGCGTCCCAGGCCTTCTCCAGAAGCGCCTCGGCGCTCAGGACCCCGCCCTCGGCCTCCATGAGGACCTGGAGGACCGCGAACTCCTTGGGGCTCAGGCGAATGAAGCGCCCGTCCCGGTAGACCTCCCGGCGGAAGGGATCCAGGCGCACCCCGTGGGCCTCGATGACCGGTGTGCGTGCGGGCTGGCTGCGCCGCCCCAGGGCCCGCAGCCGGGCCACCAGCTCGGGGAACTCGAAGGGCTTGGTGAGGTAGTCGTCCGCCCCGAGCTCGAAACCGCCCACGCGCGCGTCCAGCGTCCGGGAGGCGGTGAGCATGAGGATCCGGGTCCCGGGGTGCTCGCCCACCACCCGCCGGCAGACCTCGTCGCCGTGGATGACGGGCAGGTCCCGGTCCAGGACGATGATGTCGTAGTCGTTGGTCGCCACCTGCTCCAGGGCGCCAGCCCCGTCACCGACGACGTCGACGGCCATCGCCTCGCGCCGCAGCCCGGTGGCGATGGCCTCGGCGAGGTACTCCTCATCCTCCACGACGAGTACGCGCATAGTCCTGTCTCCTTCGCTGTGGTCTTGATTGATCTCACACCGCTCGGCCGGTCCGGCCGAGGCCGCTGCTCCTTGTCTACCCGTTTCCGGCCCGCGATGTCGCGCCTGTCCCGTGGTCGCGGCCCGCACCCCGGCCCCCGCGTTGCCACAACATAAGCGAATCCTTGAATGTCGTGGCAACAGCGCCGCCGCTTGGCTGTCTTGCGAACGAAGGGGCGTCACCGCACCCCGGGCATCGATCCACCGAAAGGACCCTCTCTCATGAGCAAGAGCCTCAACACCCGGATCATCACCCGCGCCGCCACGCTGCTGACCTGCGTCGCGTGCGCCGCCGGGCTCATGGCCGGATGCTCCGGCTCCGACAAGACGGATGCGGCCGCCCAGGGCTCCGCCTCCGCCACCAGCGCAGACGACTACCTGCTCAGGATGGCGCAGTGCATGCGCGACAAGGGCATTGACGTCTCCGACCCCGACGCCAACGGCAACATGCAGTTCCCCGAGACCGACGCCGCCTACGCGGCCGCCAACGAGTGCCAGCAGATCGTCGGCCCCGCTCCGGGCACCGAGGACCTCTCCAAGCCCGAGACGCAGCAGGACCTGGTCAGGGCCGCCGAGTGCCTGCGCGAGGCGGGCTACGACGTCCCCGACCCCGCCCCCGACGCCGACAAGGGCCTCCAGCTCAGCGGCGACATCCCCCAGGACGTCATGAACAGGTGCTTCTCCGAGCTCGGCAGCAAGTAGCGCGGCGCCCCGCTCAGGAGACGACCGACCACTCGCGCGGCCGAGCAGCTGCGCAAGGCACACTCAGACAGGTTTACACATGGATAAGACCACCACCTCCACGCAGGACGGCGGCTCGACCGGCACGTCAACCGACGCGGCGGCAGACCTGGGCGTGGTGCGCCGCACCCGGCGCCGGACCTTCCTGGCCATGGGGACAGTCGCGGTCCTGGCCGCGGGCGCGGGCGCCTTCGCCTCCAAGACCGGCCCCTTCGCCCCCGAGCCGCAGCCGACGGCCTCGACCTTCACCGGCGCCACTGACACCATCACCAGGGGCGACCTCCAGGGCGAGACCTCCGTGACGGGGACCCTGCGCTACTCTGACCCGCACAAGCTCAAGGCGGGCTTCGAGGGCGTCCTCATCCAGGTGCCCTCCTCCGGAACCGTCCTGACCCAGGGCGACGTCCTCTACCGGACGGGCACGGACATCGCCTACCTCATGCACGGCTCCCTGCCCGCCTGGCGCACCTTCGAGGCCGGGATGGACAAGGGCGAGGACGTCCTCCAACTCGAGACCCTCCTGCGGGACATGGGCTACTTCGACTACGAGCCCGACGACAAGTTCAACTGGTACACCACCAACGCCATCATGAAGTGGCAGAAGGCCGTCGGACTGCCCCAGACCGGGACCATCCCGCTGGGACAGATGGTCTTCACGCCCGGAGACCTGCGCGTGGGGACGGTCACCGCCCGGGTGGGCGACAGCATCGCCCCCGGCACCGAGCTCTACGACGTCACCTCCACCACCCAGGTGGTCAACGCCGACATCAAGCTCTCCGACCAGAGGCTCGCCGTCGTCGATACCGCCGTCACCATCAGGCTGCCCGACTCGAGCACCACCACCGGAACGATCACCTCCGTGGGCACGCCCGTGGAGAAGTCCTCCGACTCCGGGTCCGGGTCCAGCGACTCGAAGGAACGGGTCATCCCCATCACCGTCACCCTTGACGACGCCTCGGCGACCGCCAGCTTCCAGGAGGTCTCCGTCACCGTCGACCTGCCCAGCGAGAAGCGCGAGGGCGTCCTGTCGGTGCCGGTCGGGGCCCTGCTGGCGCTGACCCCCGACCAGTACGGCGTCGAGATCGTCGAGTCCGACGGCACCACCCGCAAGGTGCCGGTCACCGTCGGGCTGTTCGCCGGCGGGCGCGTCGAGGTCTCCGGCGACGACCTCTCCGAGGGACAGCGAGTGGTGGTGCCGCAGACATGAGCAGCATCCTGTCCCTGCGCGACGTGCATCGGACCTACGGGGAGCCGCCCGTGGCCGCCTGCGCGGGCGTGAGCCTGGAGGTCGACTACGGCGAGTTCGTCGCCGTCGTCGGTCCCTCGGGCTCAGGAAAGTCCACGCTCCTCAACCTCATCGGCACCCTGGACAGGCCCAGCTCGGGCACCGTGGAGATCGACGGTGTCGACGTCGGCTCCCTGTCCGACGCCAGGCTCTCGGCCCTGCGCGCCAGCCGCATCGGCTTCGTCTTCCAGCAGTTCCACCTGGCCGACGGCGTCAACGCGGTCGACAACGTCGCCGACGGCCTGCTCTACAACGGGATCCCCCGCTCCGAGCGGCGCCGACGTGCCCGGGCCGCCCTCGAGCGCGTCGGCCTGGCCCACCGGCTCGACCACCGTCCCCACCAGATGAGCGGCGGTGAGCGCCAGCGCGTGGCCATCGCGCGCGCCGTCGTCGGCGCCCCGCCGCTGCTGCTCGCCGACGAGCCCACGGGGAACCTCGACTCCACCTCCGGGGCCTCGATCGTCGAGCTCCTCCACGAGCTCCACCGTCAGGGCACCACGGTCATCGTCATTACCCACGACAACGAGTTGGCCGCCCAGCTGCCCCGGCAGATCGCCATCCGCGACGGCCGCATCGTGGGGGACTCGAGCCAGAAGGAGATCGTCCATGACGACGTCTACGCACCGGTCTGACCGGCCCACGGCCGAGCGGGCCGGCGGGTCCGGGGCCCCGGCCCGGCGGCTCCAGCGCTCGCGGCTGCGCCTGTCCGACGTGCTGCGCCTGGGAGGGACCGGCATCAAGGCCCGCCCCACGCGCGCCTTCCTGTCCGCCCTGGGCGTCGCCATCGGTATCGCCGCCATGATCGCGGTGGTGGGCATCTCGGCCTCCAGCCGGGCCCAGCTCTCCGCCCAGCTCGAGTCCCTGGGGACCAACCTGCTGACGGTCACCGCCGGCCAGGACCTCTTCGGCAACTCGTCCTCCCTGCCGCAGGACACCGTCGGCAAGGTCCGGCTCATCGACGACGTCGAGAGCGCCGCGAGCACCAGCCTCGTCAGGGACTCGCTGGTCTACCGCAGCCCGCTCATCGACAAAAACGCCTCCGGCGGCATCACCACACTGGCCGCCGACAGGTCGCTGCTCGACGTCGTCGCCGGGCAGGTGGACAAGGGGATCTGGCTCAACGAGGCCACCGGCCAGTACCCGGCCACGGTCCTGGGGCACACGGCCGCCCAGCGCCTGGGCGTCGTCTCGTCGGGGACCAATGTGTGGATCGGCGGCAACTGGTTCACCGTGGTCGGCATCCTCAAGCCGGTGGTGCTGGCCCCCGAGCTCGACAACGCGGCCCTGATCGGCCAGGACGTGGCAACCAGCCTGCTGGGCCGTGACGCCAAGCCGACGACGATCTACGTGCGCAGCCAGGACGCCGCCGTCTCCACCGTACGCGGCGTGCTCGCGCCGTCGATCTCGCCCCAGGCCCCCAACGAGGTCAAGGTCTCGCGCCCCTCGGACGCCCTGGAGGCCAAGAACGCGGCTGACCAGGCCTTCACCAGCCTGCTGCTGGGCGTCGGCTCGATCGCCCTGCTCGTGGGCGGCATCGGGGTGGCCAACACGATGATCATCTCGGTGCTGGAACGACGTCGGGAGATCGGGCTGAGACGCTCCCTGGGCGCCATGCGCGAACACATCCTGGTGCAGTTCATGGCCGAGGCGCTGCTGCTGGCCTCGCTGGGGGGCGTCCTGGGCTGTGCCATCGGCATCGGGGTCACCGCCGCGATGGCGGCCGCCAACGGCTGGCCCTTCTCCCTGCCGGTGGTCGCCGTCGCCGGCGGCCTGGGGGTCACCATCGTCATCGGCGCCCTGGCCGGCGTGTACCCGGCCGTACGAGCCTCTCGCACACCCCCGACCGCTGCGCTCAACGCGCAGTAAGGGGGCTGCGGGTCCGATGGTCCCGGGGGAGACGGCTGGGCTCTTGCGCCTGAGGCCGGACAGCGGTGACCGACGTCGGGGGCGACTGGGAAGAGGAGCCCAGATCGGCCGGGACCGCACGAGGGCCCCGCACCGAACGGTGCGGGGCCCTCGTTCCTGCGGTCGGAAGGCCGCGGCGCCCTGAGCGGGCGGGTTGCCGGACGGATCAGTCGGTGCCGATCCTGCCGTCGATGGCCTGACGGGCGGCGTCGATCTTGTCGTCGTACGTGCCGCCGGTCGCCTTCTTGGCCGCGTCGGCGGCGGCGTCGCGCGCCTTGTCGCTGATGCCCTCGGCCTTGCCGGAGCTGAGAGCGTCACCGGCCTTCTGCGCCAGGTCGTCAAGTCCCATGTGAATCTCCTCTCGTCGGGTGACGCGGCGTCTGACGACGTCGGTCTCCTCCGAATGGCGCCAGGTATGCGCACCCGCGTCACCCGCAGCCCGTCCGCGTCGGTCTCGTGCCGACGGGTGGCGTCACGACGGTGCGCGCACGGGCGCCTGGCGACGTCGGGGCCGTGGCCGCCGCCCCGACCTCCGGCCGGAGAAGTTGAGCGGAATAGACTCAAGTCTGTGAAGGTTGAGATGGCCAGAAGACGCACGACGTTACCAACCTCAAGGAGGTCCGTATGGACACCAACTACACCACCAAGTCGCAGGAGGCCATCTCCGGCGCCATGCAGGCCGCCGCGGCCGCTGGGAACCCCCAGGTCGAGACCGCTCACCTGCTCTCCGAGCTCCTCGGCCAGGAGGACGGCGTCGCCCTCGGCCTGCTCGCCGCCGTCGACCCCGAGCCCTCCGCTCGCACCGCGGTCGGCGCCGCCACCCGCCGTGTCCTCACCCAGCTCCCGGCCTCGTCCGGAGCCTCCGTGGGGCAGCCGCAGGTCTCGCGCGCCCTCCTCGCCGCCCTCGAGGCCGCTGGCAAGGAGGCCAAGACCCTCGGCGACGACTACATCTCCACCGAGCACCTGCTCATCGCCCTCGCCGCCGGCAACCCGTCGACCGACCCGGTCGCCCGCCTCCTCGCGGACGCCGGTGCCACCGCGACCGCCCTGCGCGACGCCCTCCCGCAGGTGCGCGGCAACGCCCACGTCACCAGCCCCAACCCCGAGGGAACCTACAAGTCCCTCGAGAAGTACGGCACCGACCTCACCGAGGCCGCCCGCAACGGCAAGCTCGACCCCGTCATCGGACGCGACGCCGAGATCCGCCGCGTCGTCCAGGTCCTGTCCCGCCGCACCAAGAACAACCCCGTCCTCATCGGCGAGCCCGGCGTCGGCAAGACCGCCGTCGTCGAGGGCCTCGCCCAGCGCATCGTCGCGGGCGACGTCCCCGAGTCCCTGCGCGGCAAGCGCCTCATCGCGCTCGACCTCGCCGGGATGGTCGCCGGCGCCAAGTACCGCGGCGAGTTCGAGGAGCGCCTCAAGGCCGTCCTGGAGGAGATCAAGTCCTCCGACGGCGAGGTCATCACCTTCATCGACGAGCTCCACACCGTCGTCGGCGCCGGAGGCGGCTCCGACGGCGCGATGGACGCCGGCAACATGCTCAAGCCCATGCTCGCCCGCGGGGAGCTGCGCCTCGTCGGCGCGACCACCCTGGACGAGTACCGCGAGAACGTGGAGAAGGACCCCGCCCTCGAGCGCCGCTTCCAGCAGGTCCTCGTCGGCGAGCCCTCCGTCGCGGACACCGTCGCCATCCTGCGCGGCATCGCGCCCAAGTACGAGGCCCACCACCAGGTCACCATCTCCGACGGCGCCCTCGTGGCCGCCGCCCAGCTCTCCGACCGCTACATCACGGCCCGCCAGCTGCCCGACAAGGCCATCGACCTCATCGACGAGGCGGCGTCCCGGCTCCGCATGGAGCTGGACTCCTCCCCGGTCGAGATCGACGAGCTGCGCCGGCGCGTGGACCGCATGACGATGGAGGAGTCCTACCTCTCCGAGTCCCTCGACGAGGAAGGGGACGCCGCCGACCCGGCCTCGCGCGACCGCCTCGAGAGGCTGCGCGCCGAGCTGGCGGACGCCACCGAGGAGCTCACCGCCCTCAACGCCCGCTGGGAGGCGGAGAAGGCCGGTCACAACAAGGTCGGCGAGCTCCGCGCCGCCCTCGACGAGCTGCGCACCAAGGCCGACCTCGCCGAGCGCGAGGGCCGCTTCGAGGAGGCCGGCCGCATCCGCTACGGCGAGATGCCCGACCTCGAGAAGCAGATCCGCGACGCCGAGACCTCCGAGCAGGCCGCCGGCGCCGTCGTCGGACCCGACGGACAGCAGCGCGACGGCGCCTCCGCGCCCGAGCCCATGATCGCCGAGAAGGTCGGCCCCGCCGAGATCGCCGAGGTCGTCGCCTCCTGGACCGGTATCCCGGTCGGCAAGCTCATGCAGGGCGAGCAGCAGAAGCTCCTCGAGATGGAGGGTGTCATCGGCTCGCGCCTCATCGGGCAGCACAAGGCCGTCGCGGCCGTCGCCGACGCCGTGCGCCGCTCGCGCGCCGGCGTCTCCGACCCTGACCGCCCCACCGGTTCCTTCCTCTTCCTCGGCCCCACCGGCGTCGGGAAGACCGAGCTCGCCAAGTCGCTGGCGGACTTCCTCTTCGACGACGAGCGCGCCATGGTGCGCATCGACATGTCGGAGTACTCGGAGAAGCACTCCGTCTCCCGCCTGGTCGGCGCCCCTCCGGGGTACGTCGGCTACGACGAGGGCGGCCAGCTCACCGAGGCCGTGCGGCGCCGCCCCTACTCGGTGGTGCTGCTCGACGAGGTGGAGAAGGCCCACCCGGAGGTCTTCGACATCCTCCTGCAGGTGCTCGACGACGGTCGCCTCACCGACGGCCAGGGCCGCACGGTCGACTTCCGCAACGTCATCCTCGTGCTCACCTCCAACCTGGGCAGCCAGTTCCTCATCGACCCGCTGCTCTCCGAGGAGGAGAAGCACGACTCGGTCATGACGGCCGTGCACCAGCACTTCAAGCCGGAGTTCCTCAACCGGCTCGACGACACGCTCATCTTCGACCCGCTCAGCAAGGAGGAGCTCGGCCGCATCGTCGACCTCCAGCTCGCCAAGATGCAGGAGCGCCTGGCGGACCACCGCCTCACGCTCACGGTCACGGACGACGCCCGGAGCTGGCTCGCGGACGAGGGCTACGACCCCGCCTACGGCGCCCGCCCGCTGCGCCGCCTCGTGCAGCGCGAGATCGGCGACAAGCTGGCCCGCATGATCCTGGGCGGCGAGGTGCTCGACGGCCAGGAGGTCCTTGTCGACGTCAGCCCCGAGGGTGTGCTCGCCGGCCTGGCGCTCACCGCCCGCGGTGAGGCCTGGGCCCCGAGCGCCGCCAGCCCCTCGCCCGCCGTGTGACCGCGGCCTGAGCCGGTTGGCCCCGTCGGTGGTCGACCGTCAATGCACCGCTCGACCGTCTGATCTCCAGAAATCAGACGGTCGAGCGTGCGTTTGCCGGTCGACGGCGGGGGCCTCGGCCGGGACCGGCGTTGGGGAGAAGGGCCCCGGTAATCGGTAGCCCTCGCGCGTCACTGGTAGTTGCGCTGGTACCCGAGCACCGTGTAGTTGCCGTCCGACTGCTGGCCGAGGAAGAAGTAGCCCATCGGCATGGGCTCGCTGCCCGTTGGCACGGCGTCGATCTCGCAGGTGACGCTCGTGCCCTCCGGCGGTGTCACGCCGTTGCCGGTGCCCTCGACGCAGGAGCCCACCTGGTGCTTGACGTCCTGGCTGGCCGTCGCGTCATGACCGCCCATGACGTCCCAGTGCTTCCAGCTCAGCGTGTCGCCGGGGCCGGTCTCGGCCTTCTGCTCGGTGGTCAGCTCGTCGAGGACCGACTGGCTCGACACGGACAGGAAGGCCGACTCGTCGCCGTCGATGATCGCCTGACCCGCCGTCGACCAGACCGCCTGGGCCGCCTCGAGGGACGGGCTCGGTGCCTCACCGGCCGCCTCGGTCCCCTTCGCGAGCGGGGTCTGCGTCTCGGTCCCGGTCGCGATCGGCGACTCGGTTGCCGGTGCGCTCGAGGCCTCGACGGCGGGTGCGGTCGTCTGCGCGTCCGTGGCGGTCGCGGTCACGGTGACGGCGGCGCTCGACGACGTCGCCGAGGCGCGCGCGTCGTCGGAGGAGTCGTGGCTGCACGCGGCCAGCGCGCTGAGGGACAGGGTGGCGACGGCGGGCAGCGCGAGCGCGCGGTTGAGCTTCTGGGAGGTCATGACGGTCCCTTCCTGGTGGGAGAGTCGAGTCGGGCCGGGTGCCACGAGGGTAGCGCCCGGCCCGGACCGCCGCCTCGGCCGCGAGGAGGACCGGCGTCGGTCCGGCTCACGAGGTGGCGCGCTCCTCGCGCAGACGCAGGAGGTCCCGCTCCACGACGAAGGTCGGCACGTCCTGCTCGATGACGACCGGACCCGTGAGGTTGTCCCCGAAGCGGCGCCCGACGGCGTCCGCGGACCACTGCGGCCAGCCCGGCTCGCCCGTGGTGATGAAGCGCGACCAGGCGCCGTGGACGGCGTCGGCGAGCTCCTGCGGGGCGCCGTCGCCGAGCGTGTGCCCGCAGTAGGGCTCGGCGAGGCAGTCGAAGGCGAAGGGCACCTCGGTGCAGTGGTAGGCCAGATTCATCGGGCCGCAGGCGTAGGCGAACTCGTAGGCCCACTGCCCGGCCGTGCCGCCCGGCACGCGCCCGCGGGCCTCGAACCACTCGACGAGCGGCACGTGGAAGGTGGAGTCGGAGACGAGGTCGCCGACGATGAGGTGCGGCGCGTCCGCGTGCTCGGGGTGGTGCGCCAGGTAGGCGTCGGCCAGCTCGGCGGGGATCCCCGCCTGCGTGAGGATCTCCCACGGCTCGCGCCCGGCCGCGGAGTCGGCGTAGGTGAGGCCTGCGAACGTGAAGTCGTGCGTCGTGGAGCCGGCGAGGACCGCGACGTCGGAGCCCTGGCCCGAGGCGAGCGCCTCGGCGAGGGGCGCGGAGACGACGTCCCCGTCGACGGTCGGGATGAAGGCGAGGTCCTGGGGCATCCCGTCGACGGCGTTGCGGACGGCCTCGACGGGGTCCGGGCCCGCGACGCCCGCGTTGCCGTCGGCCGAGTCGACCGTCGCGTCCGGCCGGGCGTCGGGGTCGTTGCTCACGGACTGGTCGGCGATGCGGTTGGAGGCGTAGAAGACCTCGTCGTACGTGGCGGAGCGGAAGCCCTCCAGCGTGGGGTCGACGCCGAGCGCGGCGGCGAGCGCGATGCTGTTGGCGCGTGCCTCCTCGGCGGGGCGGTCCGGGACGGCACCGGACTCGGAGATGACCTTGTGGAACAGTCCCCTCGCCCGCGGCACGGTCATGAGGACGAGGGAGTTGCCGCCGCCGGCGCTCTGCCCGCCGATGGTGACGTCGTCGGGGTCCCCGCCGAAGGAGGCGATGTTGTCGCGCACCCACTCCAGGGCCGTGACCTGGTCGAGGACGGCGCGGTTGTAGGGGGCGTCGGACCCGTCGACCCAGCCGTAGCCGTCGAAGCCGAGCCGGTAGGCGACGGAGACGGTGACGACGCCGTCGCGGTTGAAGGCGGCCCCGTCGTACCAGGGGGAGTTGTGGGAGCCGGAGGTCCACCCGCCGCCGTGGATCCACACGTAGACGGGCAGCCGGGCCGCGTCGTCGCCGGGGGCGGGGGTGAAGACGTTGAGGTTGAGGACGTCGTCGCCGGGGACGGAGGGCTCGGGGATCGCGGGGTCGTCGAAGATGGAGCCTCGCTGCGGGGTGGCGCCCGGGGTGGTCGCGTCGCGCTCCTCGGTCCAGCGGGCGCGCGGCACCGGGGCCATGAAGCGGAGCCTGCCGGTGGGCTCCTCGGCGTAGGGGATGCCGTAGAAGGCGGCGGAGCGCTGGAAGCGGCTCCCCTCCTCCGCGGAGGCGATGCGCCGCCACTCGCCGCGGACCGGGCCGCACGGGGCGGCGACGAGCGGGCCCGGCTCCCCGGTGGGGACGGCGACGGGGGTGTCGGTGACGCGGGCGGTGGTGCCTGGCGTGGTCATGTCGGTCTCCTTCGACGACGGCGGAGGTGCGTCGGCGCGCGCTCGCGGGCGCTCGTCACGGGCGCGCGGGCGTGACTCGGTCACCTCCGTACTCTGTCACGATTCGACCGTGGGGACGATTGACGTGGGGCGAGGACGCCGTGCCCGCGCGCGCGTAGTGCGATGATGTCCTTATGGCCAGCAGTAACTCCTCCGCATCCCCCTCCGCCGCCCAGCCCGCGCGCCGCCGCGGACCGGGGCGCCCGAAGGCGGGGAGCGAGGACAAGCGCGAGCGCGTCCTCAATGAGGCGGTCGCCCTCTTCGGCGCCCACGGTTACGCCGGTACCTCGCTCGCGGACATCGCCGCCGCCGCGGACATCTCCAAGGCCGGGCTGCTGCACCACTTCTCCTCCAAGGACGAGCTCTTCGCGCAGGTGCTCGCCCGCCGTGACCGCGAGGACGTCAACGCCATCGCCGAGCTCGCGGGCGACGACCCGTGGGCGATGCTCGACGCCTACGTCCGTCTCGTCGAGCGCAACGCGCAGCGCCGCGACCTCGTCGCCATCTACACGGCGACTGTCGTCTCCGTGCTCGACGCCGAGCACCCGGCTCACGAGTGGTTCGTCGAGCACCTGCACGGCTCGCTCCAGGCGCTCATCGACGCCTTCGAGAAGGGCAAGGACGCCGGTGTGGTGCGCCCGGAGGCGCCGTCGGCTCTCATCGCCCGCTCGCTCACCGCGCTGTCCGACGGGCTGCAGATCCAGTGGCTCGCCTCGACGACGAGCGGCAGCGTCGCCGACGAGTCCTTGGCGACGGACATGGTCGCGGAGATCCGCCTCTACATCGACGGGCTCAAGGAGCGCTGGGGCGTCAGCGCCTGAAGCGGGCACGCGGAATCGTGAGCAACGCACGCGCGTGACACGCTAGCGGGCCCCCAAGCGCCAAGGAGGCCCCGCACCAGTGGTGCGGGGCCTCTGTCGGGCTCGGGGGCGCGGTCCCTGAATCGCGGCATCCCCGAACGCCTCGGCATGTCAACGGAGTCCCTGATCTCCTCGTGCCAAGTGCGTTCCGACCCGTGAAGCATAGGGGTTCGGCCCCGGGGTGAGTACCCGGGTTTGATTGCAGTTTCAACGCGGTGCGGGTTCTGGGGCGTGGCCTTCGTCTCATCGCCCGGTCGGACGCGGCGCTCGTCGCCGAAACGTGACCGTGGGACACCGCTCGGCGGCCTCAGGCCCGCTCGCCGAGCGCCCCGAGCTCGTGCACGCGGTCCGTGAAGATCCCCGTGACGCCCCAGCCGAACAGCTCCTCCGCGCGCTCGCGCGAGTTCACTGTCCACACGTTGACGCCGTAGCCGAGCGAGCGGATCTCCTCGACCCGGTCACGGCTCAGACCCTCGTCCGCAGGGTTGACCGCCTCGGCCCCGATCATCTCGACGTAGGAGCGCCAGTCGTCCAGCAGCAGCCCCCGCTCCGTGAGCACGGCGAGGCGGGTGCCGGGCCGCCGACGCCCCATGCGGTCCAGGAGGACGGGGTTGAAGGAGGACACGAGCACCTCGCCGGCGCCGGCCCGCTCCGCGTGCTCGTCGAGGAGCGCGGCGACGCCGTCGACGAGCCGGCGCGACGCCTCCGCGCCCGCCGCGCAGGACTTGAGCTCCACGTTGACGCCCATGCCCGCCTCCGCGACGACCTCGAGGGCTGCCCGCAGCGTCAGCATCGGCTCGCCCGCGAAGGGATGCGAGCCGTCCTCGGCGGTGAACCAGGAGCCGGCGTCCAGGTCCGGCAGGTCCACCGCGGTGAGGCCGTAGTACGAGCCCGACGACGCCGTCGTGCGGTCCAGCGAGGAGTCGTGGATGACGATGACGGTCCCGTCGGCGATGACGTCGACGTCGAGCTCGACCCAGGCGGCTCCGACCTCGCCCGCCCGTCGGAAGGAGGCGAGCGTGTTCTCCGGCGCGAGCGTGGAGGCGCCGCGGTGGGCGAGGACGGTCCGGGAGCCCTCCGGGACGGGGGAGGGGCACGGAG
>SKEM01000859.1_pt1 | contig 16812 bp, 13 predicted proteins | sample 4826731 | NCBI WGS metagenome assembly SKEM01 (sample SAMN11008809, study PRJNA524170) | human gut metagenome | biome: Human fecal sample; material: Feces; isolation source: fecal sample from pouch patient p37 | host: Homo sapiens | place: Israel: Tel-Aviv | collected 2015-07-27
CCCCGGATACCCCGGACACCCCGGACACCCCGGACCAGCCGAAGCCGAACATGCCGGCGCCGAGCACACCGGCCGCGCCGCAGTACCCGGCAAGCGGCACGCCTACGTACCGGCCGTACTCGTACTCCACGGGTTCGCGGCCGTACACCGGCACGGTAGCCTACACCGGTGCGGACGTCGCGCTCATCGTGGCGGTCGCCGCTGTGCTGCTCGCAGCCGGTGCGGCACTGCTCACCATGGTACGCCACCGCCAGTAACGGCAGGGCATAGACAAGGGCCGCGCGTTCCTTTCGTTACGGGTAGTGCATCCTCTGCTACGGGCAGTGCATCCCTGTTACGGGTAGTGTCTCTCCCTGTAGACAGCACTCCTTTCACTGCTACGGGTAGTGTATTTTTATCGAAAAACGATATATTTTGGCGCCTTTTTCACTACCAGTAACAAAAAGATTCCCGAGTCTACAAAGGGCGGCACTACCCGTAACAGAAGAGGCACTACCCGTAACGGGGAAGCGCGGAGGATCCGGTCATGAGATGGTGCAGTTCGGCGGCTATGCTCAGATATATGCATGTGATCACCGGCAGATTCAAGGGAATGCCGCTCGCCACGCCGCGCGCGGAGACACGGCCGACGACCGACCGCACCAAGGAGGCGCTGTTCTCACGCCTCGAATCGCATGGGCTGCTGCAGGACGCGCGTGTGCTCGATCTGTTCGGCGGCACCGGCGCGCTCGGCATCGAGGCGCTGAGCCGCGGCGCGCGCGAACTCGTCACGGTGGAATCATCCGCGCAGGCGGCGCAGCTCATCGCGCAGACACTCACCGCGCTGCGCCGTCATGCCGGTTGGGAAAAGGGGATGAGCGCGCGCGTCGTACACGCGAAAGCGGAGCGGTACGCGGCGAAAGCGAAGCCGGGCGAGCCTTTTGATTTGGTGTTGATCGACCCGCCGTACGCGTTCTCCACAGCCGACTGCGAGCGCCTGCTCTGCGATCTGACCGCGCGCGGGCTTGTGGCGCGCTTCGGCGTGATCGTGCTCGAACGCTCCACGCGCACCGCGCCGCCTGCAGCCCCGGACGGCTGGGTCATGGCCGACCGCCGTGACTACGGCGAGACGGCCGTCTACACGTTCCACTCGCAGGAATACGAGCAGATTGTGCGGGAACAGTCAGGGAAATAATCAGCTGATGCGGCGCGGGTGATCGCCAGAGACTTCCCAGCCGAGCTCGATCAGCGTCTTGCGGTCCGCCTTGCTCAGCGCATGGCAGTCGAGCTGCGCGATGAGGTCGGGGCGGATGCGGTTCGTTTTCTCAAGCGCCTCGTCGCGCCGGAAACGGTCGACCTTGGCATGGTCGCCGGAAAGCAACACGGCCGGCACGTCCAGGCCGCGCCAACTGGCGGGCTTCGTGTACTGGTTGTGTTCGAGCAGCGCGTTGCCGCCGGTGTACGACTCCTCGATAATTGAATCGGGATTGCCCATGAAGCCCGGCAGCAGGCGTGTGATCGCCTCGAGCATCACCGACACGGCCACTTCGCCGCCGTTGAGCACATAATCGCCGATCGAGTATTCGCGCACGTCCACGCCGCGCTCGCGGTAGTAGGCGGGGATGCGCGCGTCGTAGCCCTCGTAGCGGCCGCAACCGAACACGAGATGCTGTGCGTGCGAGAGCTCGGTCGCGTCCTGTTGCGTGAACAGCGAGGCGGAGGGGTTGGGGAAGATGAGGATCGGGCGGTCCGGGAGTGCAGTCTCCTGGGCGGGTGCGTCCGCCGGCAGGCCGAGCAGTTCGTCGAGGCACTCTGCCCAGACGGCCGGCTTCATGACCATGCCCGCGCCGCCGCCGACAGGGGTGTCGTCCACGGACTGGTGCACGTCGTGCGTCCAGTCGCGCAGATTGTGCGCGCACACGCTGATGAGCCCCTTGCTCTTTGCCTTGCCGAGCAGGCTCAGGTCGAGCACGTCGAAGTATTCGGGGAAGACCGAAACGATGTCGATGTCCATGGCAGTCCTTTGAGAAATTGCAGCGCGCACTTTTTCAGGCTTGGAAAAAAGTGGAAGGAGTTTGAGGGGAAAATGGTGATTTGTGCGCGCTGGAGCGCGCACAAATCACCACGCCCCGAAAAAAGTGGAAGATCACACCCCGGGGATTAGGCCACCAGGCGGGTCGATCGTCAGATAACCCTCCTCAAGATCGATGTCCGGCACCAGATCGATCACAAATGGCACGAGTGCGGTGGTCTCGTCGCCCACAGGCTGCGCCAAGCGGATCTTGAGCAGCCATTGCGCGCCTTCGATCATGTCCACGACCTTGCCGAGCACGTGGCCGTCGGCCTTCAGGCGTGCCTCGAGGCCCACGAGGTCCTTGGGGTAGAATTCGTCGTCTTCCAGCTCCCACGGTTCACCGTACAGCACGGTGCCGTTGAGCTCCTCGGCGGCGTTGCGGTCGTCCACGCCTTCGAGTTTGAGGTACCAGCGGTTTTTGAACGTGCGTGCACGTTCCACAGTGTAGGTCACAGAGCCGTCGCGGTTGAACAGCTCGGCGCCGGGGGCGAACCGCTCTTCGGGTTCGTCCGTGAAGATGCGCACGGTCACTTCGCCCTTGAGCCCCTGTGCGCGGCCGATACGACAGACCCTCAACAACTCGGGCTGTTGAGGGTCTGCAGGAAGTTCAACACTCACCTACGCACATCCATGATGTCGACACGCACCTTGTGGTCGGCCATGGCCTGCACCACGGTGCGGATCGCGTTGGCGGTGCGGCCGTTGCGGCCAATCACGCGGCCAATGTCTTCAGGATTCACGCGTACGCGAATGAGTTCCCCGCGCGCATTCTCATGGGACTTGACCGAAACGTCGTCGGGAAAATCGACGATGTTCTTAATCAGATGTTCCACGGCTTGAGCAAGCATGATCAGATCACACTGCTTCCGGTGCGGACTCTTCGGCGTCTGCGAACTCGACCTTTTCGTCGGCCTTCTGCTCGTCGGCGGCGTCGGCATCGGTCGCGTCCTCGTTCGCCTTGATCTCGGCTTCGGCCTTGGCGGCCTTGAGCTTCTGGGCCTTGGTGTCGGCCTCTTCGATCAGCGTGGCGGCGTCCTTCTTCGGGGCGACGGTCTTCAGGGTGCCTTCGGCGCCCTTGAGGCCCTTGAACTTCTGCCAATCACCGGTGATCTTGAGCAGGTTGAGCACCTGTTCGGTCGGCTGGGCGCCAACACCGAGCCAGTACTGGGCGCGCTCGGAGCTGATTTCGATGGTCGAAGGCTGGGTGTTCGGGTTGTACAGGCCGATCTCCTCGATGGCCTTGCCATCGCGCTTGGACCGCGAATCCATGACGACCACGCGGTAGACCGCGTAGAACTTCTTGCCCATGCGCTTGAGACGAATCTTGGTTGCCAAAATGGCTCTCCTTGGTAACTAGGGGTGTGCGCCATCCCGTGCTGTGTGGGGCACAGCCCGGCCGGTGCACGTGTTCCTTGGCCACACGGTAGTAGAGGGCCCCGCATGGTCAAATAACCCATACAGTATACAATCCGCCATGGAAAACCGCCTGCCCATCTGCTCCATCCGGCAGAGATTTGTCATGGTTGCGGCCGCCCTGCATGACTTTTGTCAGGAGAGGCAGAGCGCCGTCATGCTGTGGGCAATGGGCGGCAATGGCCGGGCGGCGGGGTCGGTTATAATCACAAGCGGTAGATACCGTACAAGGCAAGGGAGTCTGCATGTTCATTCCGCGGTATTACGAGGATCTCAACACGTTGCATGTGGGCTGCGAGCCGAACCGCTCGTACTTCATCCCCGCGTCGCGCCCCCTCGACACGACGCTCGACAACCGCCTCGACTCCGACCGCCTGCAGCTGCTCAGCGGCGACTGGCAGTTCCGCTACTACGGCAGCATCCACGACCTCGACGCCGAGGTGACCGCCGCCGACGCCGCGTATGCCCCGCGTTTCTTCGACGTGGACTTCGACACCGCCGCCGACTATGCCACGCTGCCCGTGCCGAGTGTGTGGCAGATGCACGGCTACGACCACAACCAATACACGAACACGCGCTACCCGTTCCCGCTCGACCCGCCGTACGTGCCCGCGGACAATCCCTGCGCCGTCTACCGCCGCACATTCGACTACACACCGAGCGAATCCGCCCCGCGCGTCTACCTCAACTTCGAGGGCGTGGACAGCTGTTTCTATGTGTGGCTCAACGGCGAGTTCATCGGCTATTCGCAGGTCTCGCACTCCACGAGCGAATTCGACATGACCGAGCACATCGCTCCCGGCGAAAACACGCTCGTGGTGCTCGTGCTCAAATGGTGCGTCGGCAGCTATCTCGAAGACCAGGACAAACTGCGCATGAGCGGCATCTTCCGCGACGTCTATCTGCTCACGCGGCCCGAGCGCATGATCCGCGACTACTTTGTACACACGAACGTCGAATTCGGGCCCGATGATGAGCCTACGCGCGCGCACATCTCCATCGACTTCGCGCGCGGCGGGGCCGGCCTGCCCGACTGGATCGACGTGACCGTGCTCAGCGCCGGGGGCGAACCGGTGGCGCATGCCCGCGCGGTGCCCGCGGCGTGCATGCCCGACGGCCCATTCCCCGTGCATGCCCGGGCGCAGCTCACGCTCGACGCGCCGCGACTGTGGAATCCAGAGCGCCCGTATTGCTACCGGCTCGCCATCGAGACGCCGGATGAGGCGATCACGCAGCTGCTCACCATCAGCGACCTGCGCGCAGTGGCGCACGACGGCGTGCAGCGCGTGGTGGAGCTCAACCGCAAGCCGATCGTGATTCACGGCATGAACCGGCACGACAGCGACCCGCGCACCGGCTACGCGATCAGCGCCGAGCAGTTCATGGAAGACCTGCTCCTGATGAAACAGCACAATGTGAACGGTGTGCGCACAAGCCACTACCCGAACGCGCCGCACTTCTACGACGCGTTCGAACAGCTCGGGTTCCTGGTGATTGACGAAGCCGACCTTGAGGCGCACGGCGCGAACGACGCCTACCATCCGGCGAGCAGCGTGCCTCAGGAGGACTGGAAGCGCGCTGCGCAGCTGTGGAACGAGCGGATTGCCGACAACGAGGACTTCGCGCCGGCGATCATCGACCGCGTGCAGCGCTGCGTGGAGCGCGACAAGAACCATGGGTGTGTGCTGTTCTGGTCGATGGGCAACGAAGGCGCGTTCGGCGTGGGGTTCGAGCGCGCGCTCGCGTGGACCAAGCGCTACGATTCGCGGCGCCTGACGCATTACGAAAGCGCGCGGTACGTGGAGTCCGGCGGGCATGATGCGCATGACTACGGCAACCTCGACGTGCACAGCCGCATGTACCCGAGCATCGCCGAGATCGACGCGTACTTTGCCGAAGGCCCGGCCAGCGCCGCCGCGAACCCGGACGGCGCGCTCGGCGAGAACGGGCAGGCCGCCGGCGGCGAGGTCAAACCGTATGTGCTGTGCGAATTCTGCCACGCGATGGGCAATGGCCCGGGCGACCTGGAGGACTATTTCCAGGCGATCCAACGCCACCCCGGGCTTGTGGGCGGCTATGTGTGGGAATGGTGCGACCACGCGGTCGACGCCGGCCGCACACCGCAGGGGCGGCGCGAATACCTGTACGGCGGCGACTTCGGTGACTACCCGAACGACGGCAATTTCTGCGTGGACGGCATGGTTGCGCCCGACCGCACGCCGCATTCCGGACTGGACGAGTTCAAGAACGTGTTCCGCCCCGCGCGCGTGGAAGATTTCACTCTCACCGGCGGCGACAGTCCGGACGCGTCCGTCACGCTGCGCAATCACCTCGACTTCACGCCGCTCGGCGGCGAGGTCATGCTGATGTGGGAACTCTACGTGGACGGCGTGATGCAGGCGTACCGCCTGTGCGACGACGATCCCACGCAGCAGGCGATGATGATCGCGCCGCATGACGCCGGCCGTGTACCGCTCATCGGCCTGCCGCCGCTCGTGCGCGACGGCAAGGTCACGCTTGTGCTGCGGTATGTGACGCGCGAGGCGCGCTGGGGCATGGACCCGCTGTTCGAACTCGGCTTTGACGAGGTCGATGTGCCGGTCGCGGGCAGCGCGCGCAACCAGTGGGTGCGCCAACAGCACGAGGAGATGCTTGCCGGCGACGAGCGCGGCGCCGCGATCCAGGTGCAGCGCGTAGGCGCGTCGGTCGTGCTCACGGGCGTGGATTGGCGGTATGTGCTCGACACGCGCACTGGATTGTTCCGTGAGCTGAGCTACCGCAATCACCAGCTGCTCACCGAGCCGATGACCCTGAGCATCTGGCGTGCGCCGACGGACAACGACCGCACTGTGCGCGAGGAGTGGGAGCGCGCGCAATACCACCATGCGTCGGCGCGCGCGTACAGCGTCTCGGCGCGCGCGGTCGCGTCGAGCGGCATCGCGCAGGCGGACGCCAAGCCGCGCGAATCCGACGAGCAGGGCGCGCACCTGTCGATCAACGCCGTCGAGCTGCGCTGCGCGATGGCCGCGGTGGCGCCGGTCGTGCAGCCGATCGCGCGCATGCAGGCCACGTGGACCGTGCACGCGGACGGCTCGATTGCCCTGCGGATGGACGTGGAGCGCGACACCGAGTTCCCGTTCCTGCCGCGCTTCGGCATCCGCATGATGCTGCCGCGCGCCATGCGCAACGTGGTGTATTGCGGTTACGGGCCGGGCGAAAGCTACGTCGACAAGCACCGCGCCTGCTGGCACGGCATGTTCGAAGGCACGCCGCCTACGCTCGGCGAGCGCGAGATCCGCCCGCAGGAGAACGGCAACCGGCACGACTGCGATTGGGCGAGCGTGGCGGGCGACGGCGTGGCGCTCATCGTGCTGCGCGGCGACGGCGTGCAGCCTGCACGCGCGTTCGACTTCCAGGCGATCGACTACACGGCCGAGGAGATGACGCGCGCCGCGCACGACTTCGAACTCGAGCCGGCCGGCGCGACCGTGGTGAGCGTGGACTACATGCAGTCGGGCATCGGGTCGAACAGCTGCGGGCCTGAGTTGCTGCCGCAGTACCGGCTCGACGAGCCCGAGTTCCGCTTCGCCGTCACGCTGCGTCCGCAGAGCGCATGAGCCGACAGGGGCGCGCGGCGGCGTGGATCAGGCGGCACCGCAACGGGCTGTCGATTGCGCTGACGGTTGCGCTCATCGTGGCGTTGTTCGGCGCGTGGCATGCGTTCACCACGCCGAGGTTCGTCGACACCGCGTACGGGCCGATGCCCGACGTGGTGGGGCGGCAATTCCCTGACGGGTATTACACGCTGCGCGATTACGGATTCTTTCCCACCTACCGGTATGTGCGCTCCGATGAGCCAGTCGACACAATCCTCTCGGTCACGCCGACGGGCGGGCCGGGCAGCGTGACGAATCCGCCGGTGGGCGTGGGGCCTGTGAAAACCGACGATTGGCGCGCGTCGGTGACGATGGAGATCTCCCAGGGGCCGGGACGCGCGGCAGACGATTAGCGCTATGCCTGCTCGCGCGCCTTCTTCTTGGGCAGCGGAGGCAATGATTCGGGCCAGGTCTCGCGGGCGGCCGCGTTCACTGGTTCGTGTTTGTCTTGCAGGGTGAGCGTGGCGGCGAGCGCCATGTGGTCAGATCCGTCGATGTGCACGGCCTGTACGTCGCTCGCGTGCAGATGGTCAGTGAAGATCACATGGTCGATCACAATGCGCGGCCACGGCAGCCATGTGGGGTAGGTGGGGTGCAACCCCTTCGCCTCGTCGAGCGCGGCGTCATGGAAGCCGCTCGCGAGCAGTTTACGGAAGCTCGGGTGCGGGATGCTCGAATTGAGGTCGCCGAGGATCACTGTGATCGTCTCATGCGCAGGGGCGTCTGGGGCGGCCAGATTCTGCTGCGGGTGGGCGAGCGCACCCAAGCCGATGATGCCTTCGGACCATTCGCGGCAGCCGCGCTGGGGCGATTTGGGGTGTGCGGAGGCGAACGTGATGTCGCGCATCGGCGAGACCTGCAGCGTGACGGCGGGCACATCGGCGGCGGGAATCGCCACGCCGGTGGGTGTGCTTTGCGCGGGTTCGACGCGCAGCCACACGCCGTTGAAGCCGCCATTGTCGCTTGCCTGCGGGTCGCCGAGCTGGCGGTAGGGCAGGAGCTCGGCGAGGCCGGCGGCGTCGAGCTGGCGCACCAGGTCTTCGGTCAGCTCCTGCAGGGCGAGCACGGCCACGTCTTCGTCACGCACCATGCGCACGATCTCGGCGGCGTTGGCGTGGCCGAAGCGGCAGTTGAGCGTGAGCACGCGGAAGCGGCCGTCGTGGGCGTCGTCGAGGCGGGGTGTGCCTTGTGTGGCCTGGATGTGCGACTGCGCTTCGCGGGCTTTGCGCTCGGCGATCTTGCGGGCGATGGCCTCGCCGGTGTTCGGCGACTTCAGGTCGTTGAGCCAGTATGCGGTCTTGCGCATGAGCGAGGCGATGAGGCCCGCGGCGCAGCATGCGGCGAATCCCCATTCGTGCATGCACAGGCCGGCGATGCCAAGGGCGGCGAACGCGATCCACAGCATGGGGGTGAGGGCGATCAGGTACGGCAGCGGCTTGTGGCCGTCCCAGCCGGCTGGCAGTTCGGTGAGCGCAAGCCACAGCAGGCAGACAATCAGGATGATCCACAGTGCGATGAGCATGGAGGTCCTTTCGACTGATGGATGGGGTGGGCGGTTTTGCCTAAGCATATGCGGCCAACGAGCATGTGACCACGTGGGTTTTCGCCGTTTACGTCACTGCATTCGCTGTTTTGGCCACCATTTTCGCTGTTTTGGTCACTTTTCTGCTGTATTTGTGACGTAAACGGCGAAAACAATGACCAAAACAGCGAAAACCTAGACAAATCGCACGCAGGATGGGGCTGGTGGCCGGCGGTCGCAGGGACTGGTGGCCAGCGGTGGAGGCTACTGGCCAGCAGCAAAGGCTGCGCGGCGCCACCTGACTGGTTGGCGGCGCCGCGCAGAGGGGTCAGCCAAGGAGGCCGCTCAGGCCGCCACCTAGGTTCGGCGGGATTTCGCCACCGAAGGCGTCCTGCAGGCCTTCCGGCAGCTGCGGGGTGCCCTGCTTTTTCGCGAACGCCGAACCCCCCGAGCTCGGCGTTCGCGAAAGACGTGCGCGCAACGCCTGCTCTTCGGCCTCGCGTTTCATCGGATTGCCCGACTTGGAGCCGCCTTTCTTGCCTTTCTTGCCTTTTTTGCCTTTCTTGCCGCCGCCGGGGCCACCCATGCCCGGGAATCCGCCCATGCCGGCCTTGTTGCTCATGCGCTTCATCATCTTCGCCGCCTGTTCGAAGCGCTGCAGCAGCGCATTGACCGCGGAGACGGTGACGCCCGAGCCATACGCGATGCGGGCACGGCGCGAACCGTCGATGATCTTCGGGTCGCGGCGTTCTTCCGGCGTCATCGAGCGGATGATCGCCTCGGTGCGGTCGATCTCGCGCTCGTCGAACTGCTCGAGTTCCTTGCGGTGCTGCGCCATGCCCGGAATCATGCCGAGCAGCGACTTCATCGAGCCGAGCTTGCGCACCTGCTGCAGCTGGGCCAGGAAGTCGTCGAGGCCGAAGCTGCCTTCCGCCATCTTCGCGGCGGCCTCGCGCGTCTGCTCCTCATCGAATTCGCGCTGCGCCTGCTCGATGAGCGTGAGGATGTCGCCCATGTCGAGGATGCGCGAGGCCATGCGGTCGGGGTGGAACACCTCGAAGTCCTTGAGGCCTTCGCCGTTCGATGCGAACAGGATCGGCTTGCCGGTCACCGACGCCACCGAAAGCGCCGCGCCACCACGGGCGTCGCCATCGAGCTTGGAGAGCACCACGCCCGTGAAGTCCACGCCTTCGTCGAACGCCTGGGCGGTGCGCACGGCGTCCTGGCCGATCATCGCGTCGATCACGAACAGGATCTCGTTCGGCTGCACGGCGTCGCGGATGTCGCGCGCCTGCTGCATCAGTGTCTCGTCCACGCCGAGTCGGCCGGCGGTATCGATGATCACCGTGTCGTGCAGCTTCTGCCGCGCGTATTCAATCGAGTCGCGCGCTACCTTCACCGGGTCGCCGGTGGTCTCGCCCGGAGCGGAAACGGCGTCGCCGCCCGTGGACTGCACGCCCTTCTCCGGCGCGTAGACCGGCACGCCGGCGCGCTCGCCGACCACCTCGAGCTGCGTCACCGCGTTCGGACGCTGCAGATCGGCCGCCACGAGCAGTGGTGTGTGCCCGGAATCCTTGAGCCAGTAGCCGAGCTTGCCTGCGAGCGTCGTCTTGCCGGCGCCCTGCAGACCCGCGAGCATGATGATCGTGGGCGGGTTCTTCGCGAAGTTGAGCGGGCGATCGACGCCTTGGCCCAGGATGTCGGTGAGCTCGTCATTGACGATCTTCACCACCTGCTGCGCCGGATTGAGCGCTTCGGAGACCTCGGCGCCGAGCGCGCGGTCGCGTACGCGCGCGGTGAACGAGCGCACCACGTCGAGTGAGACGTCGGCATCGAGCAACGCGCGGCGGATTTCGCGGATCGTGCCGTCGATGTCCGCTTCGGAAAGCTTGCCTTTGCTCTTGAGATGCTTGAACGCATTCGAGAGCCTGTCTGTAAGAGAACTAAATGCTGCCATAATGAGCCAATTCTAGCCGTTGCGTGGGAAAAGGGGCGGGATTGTGTGGGGGCTGTGAGGCATGCTGTTTTGGTCTGCGCATAACCGCGCGCGGCGGCTAAGCTGAATACGTTGAGTGCCGAGCGAAGGAGTGTGCGCATGCATCAGAAGAAAATCGAGCAGCAGGCGTTGAAGGTGGGCATCGTCGTCAATATCGTCATGGTGCTCGCCGGGTTCTTCGTGTTCTTCCTCACCGGCCTCAAGTCCATGTTCCTCGACGCCTCGTTCACGGTGATCTCGGTGATCTCCGGCGGCGTCGCCGCGTATCTGTCCAAGAAGACGGTGCGCGTGAGCGACCGGTTCCCCAACGGCATGTTCGCGCTCGAGCCGATCTACGCGATCTGCAAATCGATCTTCACGATCTGTCTGCTGCTGTTCTCGTTCCTCGACGTGCTGCGCGTGGCGATCGACTATTTCGCGTACGGTGAGGGCGAGCGGCTCAGCTTCGGCCCGGTGATCATCTACCAGATCGCGGCCGTGGCGGTGTGCCTCGTGCTCGTGGGGTATTACCGCGCGCGCAACCGGTCAATCGGCAACGCAAGCCTCATGCTCAAAGCGGAGGCGAACGGCACGTGGATCGACGGCATGATCTCGCTCGGCATTGGCATTGTGGCGGTGCTGCTGTACTTCCTTCCCAGTGGCACGCCGTTCGATTTTCTGCACTACACCGGCGATTTCTTCATCACCACAATCATTGTGCTGCTCACGATCAAGGAGCCGGTCACGGTGCTGCGCGACGCGTTTGTGGAGCTCGTCGGCGGCACACATGACGACGAGGAGATCTCCGGTTTTGTGACGCGCGAAGTCGGGGCGCATCTGCCGGCGGGCATCCAGATGGAGAAGATCCACGTGTTCAAGACGGGCATGAACTTCGATGTGGACATCTTCATCGGCAGCACCAAGGGCACCGTGCAGATGGAGGAGCTTGTGGGGGCGCGCCAGACGATCGAGAAGGCGTTGGAGCCGAAGCTGCACATCGTCAACGTGGATTTCGTGTTCGAGTAGGCGGTGCACGGCGGGATTTATGGCTATTGGTGGCTGGGTGCTAGGTGCCAACAGCCTTTTTGTGCGCCCACATGGCTGTATGTGGCTAGCCGCTAGCCGCCAATGGTCATAAGTGGTGGCCTGTGATGGCTGTACATGGTTAGCCACTATCCGCGCGCGTCCATCACCGCGGTCCATTGCGGCTGTATGTTGCTAGCTGGTAGACGCATACAGCCATCTTCGTCGAGCGTTATGGCTGTATGTTGCTAGCCGGTAGCCATCGACGGCTATGGCAGTGCGCTGTAGGGCTTCTGCGTCGGATGCTGGCCGCACACGCCATGCCATCCACAGCCGGCTCGTTCTCTGCTACTACGGGTAGTGCTTCGCCTGCTACGGGTAGTGGAAAACGGCCTAAAACATGTTGTATGTCGACAAACATGCACTACCCGTAGCTCAGGAGGCACTACCCGTAGCGAGCGGTGGGGCCGTACCGGTTGGTGCCCATGGGCATGACTACCCCGTAGCAGGGGAAGCACTGCCCGTAGCGGGGGCTTTGCGGTCCCATCTGGGTGCTTTTTTGAAGCACAAATCATTTGTACAAATATTTTGTATAATGAGGTTGTGTGAAAGGAGAAGCGATGACGGAACAGCGAATGAAAGTGGATGACGGTCCGGCGCCTGCGGAGTCGGAGGAGGCGCTCAAGTGCATGGCTCATCCAGCCCGCATGCGGCTGCTCGGCGCACTGCGGGTCGGTGGCGTGCAGCCGGTCGGGGAGCTCAGCGCCGCCACCGGTGAGGCGCCGGGCGCGGTGAGTTACCACCTTGCGCAGCTCGCGAAAGTCGGGCTTGTCGCAAAAGCGGCGTCGCCAGATGGAGACAAACGCAAAAGCTACTGGAAATCCTGCCATCACGCGACAAATGTACAGCCAGACAGTGCGGATGCAGACGTCATCGACGCGTTCAGCCGCACGGCGGCGCTCACTTATCAAATGGCGTATGAGCGGTTCCTCGACGTGCTGCCCACGCTGCCGCAGGAGTGGGCGCAGACGTGCGGTGCGAACGACCGCGTGCTGCGGCTCACCGCGGAGGAGACGCGCGCGATGGTGGAAGACCTCAACGTGGTGATGCATAAATGGGAGCAGTTGAGCGACGCCCGCAGGGCGGCTGCTGAACGTGGCACTGGCGCCGTTGCAGACAAGGAGACCGCCGTCGAACCGGTCGCCGTGGTGCAGCAGGTGTTCCGATGGGTGCCGTGACCGAGACGTCCGCCGCGCGCCGCTCGTTCTGGCGCGCGCCGAATTACGCCGCTTGGTTCACCGCGGACACGGCATCCGCCGCGGGTGGGTCGCTGCGTGCGCTCGCCGTGAGCCTTGCCGGATACGCGGTCTCCGGGTCGACGGCCGCCGCAGGCTGGCTCGGCACTGCCGCGCTCATCGCGCAGCAGGTGGCGAGCGTGTTCGGCGGCACGTTCGTCGACCGCCATGAGCGCCGCACGCTGATCGTCGTCAACGCGGCGGTCGGTGTATGCGCATGGGGGAGTGTGGCGGCGCTGCTCGTGGCGCGCATGCTCACCTACCCGCTGCTGCTCGTGATTGCCACGCTTGGTTCTGCGGTCAGCGGCTTTCTTGGTAGTGCGACCGATGCGATGCTCCGCTCGATCATCGGCGTGCGCGACTACCCGAAAGCGCTCAGTCTCAACCGTGGGCGAGACGCGACAATCAACATCGCCGGCAATCCCGTCGGCGGATTCCTCTACGGCGTCGCGCCTTGGCTGCCGTTCCTCGTGACGGCGTGCCTGTATGCGCTTTCCGGTGCGGCCGCGCGTCGCATTCGCGCGCCGCGTAAGGCGCATGCGCCCACCGCGCGGCCGTCGTTCTTCGGTGACTTTGTGAGTGGATGGTCGTGGTCGTTGCACAAACCGCTGCTCGTGACGGTCATGATTGCGGCGGCGGTGCTCAATTATGGCGTCAACGGCGTCGAATATGCGATTCAGTTGCATCTGATGCAGCTCAACACGAGCGCGACGCTCATCGGCGCGATTGGCAGCGGCATCGCCGCGACGATGCTTGTCGGCGCGTTCGCCGCGGCGCGGTTGAGCGACCGCGTGCCAGTCGGCGGTTGCATCTGCGTCAGTTTTGTGTTCCTGTGCGTGTGCGTGGCACCGATGCTGTTCGCGTATGGGCCTAGCGTATCGCGTGGCGCGTCGTATGCGCTTGTGTTCGTTGCGAATGCGGTGATGGGTCTGCCGTTCCCGATCATCGACGCGCTACTGCTCGGCTTCGTGTATGCCAAGGCGCCAACGTCGATGCAGGGCAGAATCGCCGTTTCGCTCACCGTGCCTGCGCAGGCGCTCTCGGCGTTCTCCAGCGCGAGCGCCGGCGCACTGTTGCCTGTGCTCGGCTTCCGTGGCACCATTGCGGTGTTCCTGGCGACGCTTGCACTGTCCACCGTGATGGTGCTGTGCAGTGCGCGCATCCGCCGCATCCCGCGCGCCGACGGCTGGGATACGGCGGAGCTGTAGCTAGGTCAGTCGAGGGCCCAGGTCGAGCCGTTGGGGCCGTCTTCGATCGTGATGCCCAAGGCCGCAAGGTCGTCGCGGATCTTGTCGGCGGCCGCGAAATCCTTCGCCTTGCGGGCCGCGGCGCGCGCCTCGAGCTGTGCGTCGATGAGGCGCGCGAGCGCGTCCTGTGCCGCCGAGGCGCCGCCCGCTTCGTCGCCGCCGCTGACCCACGGCTCGGCGAGCGGATCGAGGCCGAGTGTGTCGAGCATCGCGCGCACATTGACAAGCGTGGTGCGCAGGGCTGCGCGCTTGTCGCTTTCGGCGTCGTCCACGAGCTCGGTGATCTGCGTGTTGCCGGCGCGCACCTGCGTGAAGATCGCGGCTGTTGCACGTGAAACATTGACGTCGTCGTTCATCGCGGCCACAAAATCCACCGGCAGGTCGTCGGCGGAAACACCGGTGATTTCCTCGCGCGACGGCTGCTCACCGAGCACCTCGGCGGCGTGCTCGATGAAGTTCATGATGCGGTCGTAGGCGGCCTGCGCCTCGGCGAGCGTCTGATCGGACCACTCGAGCATCGACCGGTACTGCACCGAGCCGAGCGCGTAACGCACGACCCACGCCGAATGCTCCTTGAGCACAACAGGCACCGAGAGTCCGTTGCCCAAGGACTTGCTCATCTTCTCGCCCTTCGCGGTGACCCACGCCGAGTGCATCCAGCGGTTCGCCGTGCGGTAGCCGGCGGCGCGCGTCTGCGCCATCTCGTTTTCGTGGTGCGGGAAGCGCAGGTCGAGGCCGCCGCCGTGGATGTCGAACATGCCGTCGAGGTAGCGGTAGCTCATCGCCGAGCATTCGATGTGCCAGCCGGGGCGGCCGGTGCCGAACGGCGTCTTCCAGCGCGCGTCGGCCGGGTCGGTGGGCTTCGGGCGCTTCCACAATGCGAAGTCGCGCGGGTCGCGCTTGTCTTCGGAAAGGTCGGCCGGATCGACCGGATTATACTTGTCTTCGCCGGTGGCGTCCACCGATGGCCCCATGCGGTCGGCCACGGCCGCCGCCTCGTCGACCTCGGTGGTCTGCTTCTGGTGCGTGAGCTCGCCGTAGTGCGGCCACGACGCCACATCGAAGTACACGTCGCCCGTGAGTTCGCCGTTCTCGTCACGCACCACGTAGGCATGGCCGTTGTCGATGATGCGCTCGATCAGGTGGATCATGTCCATGATGTGCCCGGTGGCGCGCGGTTCATACGTCGGCGGCAGTACGCCCAGCTGCTCGTAGGCGCCCGTGAACTCCTGCTCGTAGTGGTAGGCGCGCGCCCACCAGCGCTGCCCGGCCGCCGCGGCTTTGTCGAGGATCTTGTCGTCGATGTCGGTCACATTGCGGATGAACGTGACGCGGTAGCCGAGCCTGAGAAACCAACGGCGGATGATGTCGAACGCCACACCGGCGCGGATGTGCCCGATGTGCGGCGAGCTCTGCACAGTGGCACCGCACACGTACATGCCCACCTTGCCCGGTTGGATCGGCTCGAACCGCGAGACCTCATGCGTCGCCGTGTCGTAGAGCTTCAGGTCGACGGCCGCGTTGGCGACGCCGCCATTGCCGCCCTGAAGCGTCTCGGCGAACTGCGGGTCCGTGAAAGTGTTGGAATTGCTTGCTTCGTGGGTATGCTCGGTCATGGTTCGAGCGTACGTAGACAACTAGACGAGTGCGGCCGCTACTGGCCCATTTGCTCGGAAAGGTCGAGCCATTCGGCTTCGAGGCCGTCCGATTCCGCCGCGAGCGCCTGCAATTGCCCGTTGAGCTCGTTGAGGCCGGCATAGTCGCTCGGGTCGTGGGCCGCCATCTGCGCTTCGATCTGCTCTTTCTGCGTTGCGATTTTCTCGAGCTTGCGTTCGATCGCCGACACACGCCGCGAGGCGTCAGCGTAGGCCTTGCCGCTGAGCTTCGGCGCTTCCGGTTCGGTGGTGGTGGCCGCAGACGCGGCGTCGGCTGAACCGCCGCCATTGGCGGCGGAGTCACCTCCGGTCGCCGGGCCGCCCGCAGCGCCCTCCAGCCCCAGCGGGTCCTCGCCGCGCTTGAGTTGCTCCATCATGTCGAGGTAGTCCTGCACGCCGCCCGGCAGGTGGCGCACCTTGCCGCCGATGAGCGCGAACTGCTCGTCGGTCACACGCTCGAGCAGGTAGCGGTCGTGGCTCACCACGATCAGCGTGCCCGGCCACGTGTCGAGCAGGTCCTCCATCACGGCCAGCATGTCGGTGTCCAGGTCGTTGCCCGGCTCGTCCATGATCAGCACGTTCGGCTCGTCGAGCAGAATCAGCAGCAGCTGCATGCGGCGCTTCTGGCCACCCGAAAGGTCGCGGATCGGCGTCATGAGCTGCGCCGCCTCGAACCCGAGCCGCTCCATGAGCTGGCCCGGCGTCACCTCTTTGCCGTCCACGATGTAGCTGGGTTTGTACCGGCTCAGCACTTCCTTGACCTTGTATTTGCCGAGCTTCTCCAGCTCGTCGAGCCGCTGCGAGAGCACAGCGAAGCGCACGGTCTTGCCGATGTTCACGCGTCCGGCCGTGGGCGTGAGCGTGCCGTCGAGGATCTTGAGCAGTGTCGATTTGCCCGCGCCGTTCGCGCCGACGATGCCAACGCGGTCGCCCGGCCCGATGAGCCACGTCACGTCGCCGAGGAGACAAGCGC